>X430_Giraffe__coassemble_197_pt1 | contig 14310 bp, 8 predicted proteins | sample X430_Giraffe__metabat2_high_PE_008 | metagenome-assembled genome bin X430_Giraffe
TTAATATATAATGTATAATGAACCTTTCTCACTTCCGGTGTGAGGAAGGTTCTTTTTTTGGTAAAAAACAATAAAATATATGAGCGACAGATTATTTATTTTTGACACGACACTTCGTGATGGCGAACAGGTGCCAGGATGCCAGTTGAACACAGTAGAGAAGATTCAGGTGGCTAAACAGCTGGAGCAGTTGGGCGTTGATGTGATAGAGGCTGGTTTCCCTATCTCGAGCCCAGGTGATTTCAATTCAGTGATAGAGATTTCCAAGGCTGTCACATGGCCTACTATTTGTGCTTTGACACGTGCCGTTCAGAAAGACATTGACGTGGCGAATGAGGCTTTACAATATGCCAAGCACAAGCGTATACATACAGGTATAGGTACCTCTGATAGCCATATTAAGTATAAATTCAACTCTAATAGAGAAGAGATTATAGAGCGTGCCGTGGCCGCCGTTAAATATGCAAAGAAGTATGTAGAGGATGTGGAGTTCTATGCCGAGGATGCAGGACGCACAGACAATGAGTATCTGGCAAGAGTGGTGGATGCCGTTGTTAAGGCAGGTGCCACAGTAATCAACATTCCCGACACTACAGGCTATTGTCTGCCTACCGAGTTTGGCGCAAAGATAAAGTATCTGATGGAGCATGTTGACGGATTGAGTGCAGGCAAGGCCATCTTGTCAACCCATTGCCATAACGACTTGGGCATGGCCACAGCCAATACCATAGCCGGTATTATGAATGGCGCACGTCAGGCAGAGGTGACAATAAATGGTATCGGTGAGCGTGCCGGAAACACATCGCTTGAGGAGATAGCCATGATTCTGAAGTGCCACAAGGGTATTGATGTAGACACTAACATCAACACACAGAAGATTTATCCTACAAGCCGACTGGTGTCAAGTCTGATGAATATGCCAGTGCAGCCAAACAAGGCTGTTGTAGGACGCAACGCCTTTGCCCACTCTTCTGGCATACATCAGGATGGGGTGCTGAAGAATGTCCAGACCTACGAGATTATGGACCCAAAGGATGTTGGTATCGACGACAATGCCATCGTGCTCACAGCACGTAGTGGACGTGCGGCGTTGAAGCACCGTCTGAGCGTTCTTGGTGTTGACATTGAGGGCGAGCGCCTTGATGCCGTATATCAGGAGTTCCTGAAGTTGGCAGACAAGAAGAAAGAAGTAAACGACGATGATATCCTGATGCTGGCAGGTGCCGACCGTGCTTCGGCCAACGGCATCAAGCTCGACTATCTGCAGGTGACTACAGGTATGGGAGTGAAGAGTGTGGCTTGTATCGGTCTTGACATTGCAGGCGAGAAGTTTGAGGCTTCAGCAAGTGGTAATGGTCCGGTGGATGCTGCTATTAGTGCCTTGAAGAACATCATCAAGCGCAACATGGTGCTGAAGGAGTTCACAATACAAGCCATAAGCAAAGGCTCTGACGATGTGGGTAAGGTACACATGCAGGTTGAGTATGAAGGCTCTGTATATTACGGCTTTGGTGCTAATACAGATATCGTGAGCGCATCAGTAGAGGCTTATATTGATTGTATCAACAAATTCAAGCGTTAATTATGAAGACCCTTTTTGATAAGATATGGGATAAGCATGTGGTGCAGAATGTGGAGGACGGTCCTACACAATTGTATATTGACCGTTTGTATTGCCACGAGGTGACCAGTCCTCAGGCTTTCGACACCCTGCGCGATAAGAATATAAAGGTGTTTCGTCCGGAGCTGGTGATAGCCATGCCCGACCACAACACGCCAAGCGACCAGCAGGAGGTGATAAACGACCCTGTTGGACGCAAGCAGGTGGAGACACTAAAGGCCAACTGCACAGAGTTTGGCATCAAGCACTTCGATATGGGTACTAAGGATAATGGCATCATACATGTTGTTGGTCCTGAAAAAGCACTCTCATTGCCAGGCATGACCATCGTTTGTGGTGACTCACACACATCTACTCATGGAGCAGTAGGAGCTATAGCAATGGGTATCGGCACAAGCGAGGTGGCACAGGTGCTGGCATCGCAAACCATATTGCAGAGCAAACCAAAGACCATGCGCATAAATATTGAGGGCACATTGCCTGAGAAGACAACAGCCAAAGACGTGGCCTTGTATATCATGGCACAGATGACCACATCGGGAGCCACAGGATATGCCGTTGAGTATGCTGGCTCTACTGTTCGCAATATGAGCATGGAGGGACGTCTCACTCTGTCAAACCTTTCTATAGAGATGGGCTCACGTGCTGGACTTATAGCACCAGATGAGATTACTTTTGAATATCTTAAAGACAGGGAGTATGCGCCAAAAGGTGAGGCATGGGATAAGGCTGTGAGCGAATGGAAGCAGTTGTACTCTGATGAGGGTGCTGTGTTTGATAAGGAGGTGACATACCGCGCTGAGGATATTGCTCCACGCATAACCTACGGCACAAACCCAGGGGCAGGTATAGCTATCGATGAGTGCATTCCTACGCTTGAAGAGATTGACGAGAAAGACAGAGCGCAGTTTATGGGCATGCTCGATTATATGCAGTTTGAGCCAGGACAAAAACTGGAGGGAACTCCTGTGGATTACTGTTTCCTCGGTGCTTGTACCAATGGAAGAATAGAAGACTTCCGTGCTTTTGCATCGGTGGTTAAAGGAAGAAAGAAGGCCGATAATGTGGTGGCATGGCTTGTGCCGGGCTCATGGCTTGTGCGCCAGCAGATTATTGACGAGGGTATCGACAAGATATTGGAAGAGGCAGGATTTGAACTTCGTTTGCCGTCATGCTCATCATGCTTGGCAATGAACCCCGATAAAGTACCAGCTGGCAAACTATCTATCTCAACAAGCAACAGAAACTTTGTTGGCCGTCAGGGACCTGGTGCACGCACCATACTGGCGTCGCCAATGGTGGTGGCCGCATCGGCTGTGACAGGTGTAGTATGTGACCCGCGAAAATTGTAATTACTATGGCAAAGCAGAAATTTGATATAATACAGTCAACTTGTATACCAATACAGATTGATAATTGTAATACAGACTTAATCATACCAGCCCGTTATTTGGCAAGCACAACACGAGATGCTAAGTTCTTTGGCGATGCTTTCATGCATGATTTGCGTTTCGATGCAGAGGGCAATCCAGTAAAGGATTTCGTAATGAATCAGGAGGATTTTGCTGAGGCACCATCAAAAGGTGTGCATGAGATAATAATAGGAGGACAGAACTGGGGCTCAGGCTCATCAAGAGAGCATGCGGCATGGGCTATAGCAGGATATGGCATTCGTGTGGTGATAAGCAGCTCGTTTGCGGATATCCATCGCAACAACCTGCTTAACTGTTTTGTGCTGCCGGTAGTGGTAAGCAAGGAGTTTCAGCAGGAACTCTTTGATACAGTGGCAGCCAATCCAAAGGCAGAGGTAAAGGTTGATGTGCCCAATCAGACGGTTACTAATATCTCTACAGGCAACTTCGAGCATTTTGATATTAATGCATATAAGAAATATTGTTTGATGAATGCTTTCGACGATATCGACTTCCTTTTGGATAACAAAGAAAAGATTGAGGAGTGGGAGAGCAACAGAGGATGACACTATATAGGACCTCCCCCAGCCTCTCCAAAGGAGGGGTGAAAGGAAAGCCAGGAAGTTCTAGATTTTCTAATGTCTTTAGATTTTCAAGAAACCCTAGAACCTCTAGAAATCCTAGCCTCTCTTGGTCCCTATAAAATTCAATTCTTGAAAAAGATGGAAATGCGTAAGATTGAAATCATGGACTGTACCTTGCGCGACGGAGAACAGACAAGTGGTGTCTCTTTTCTGCCGCACGAGAAGTTGATGATTGCGCGAATGTTGCTTAAAGATGTCAATGTAGATAGGGTAGAGGTAGCTTCTGCCCGTGTGTCTGAGGGTGAGAAAGATGCTGTAAAGATGATTTGCCGTTATGCCCAGCAAATAGATATGCTTGACAAGGTTGAAGTGCTTGGTTTTGTGGATGGCAATCTTTCTGTCGACTGGATTGATGAGTGCGGATGCAAGACCATGAACTTGTTGGCAAAAGGCTCTTTGAAACATTGTTCACATCAGTTGAATAAAACACTTGAGGAGCATGTGGCAGACATCAGAAAAACCTTAGATTATGCTAAAGGGAAAGGCATAGCAGTGAATCTATATCTTGAGGATTGGAGCAATGGCATGAAGGATTCGCCTGATTATGTATATCAGCTGATGGACTCTTTGGCAGATACTCCTATAATCAGATATATGTTGCCCGATACGCTTGGAATAATGAACCCGCTTCAGGTGCTGGAGTATTTCAGGAAGATGACGAAGCGTTATCCTAATGTGCATTTCGACTTCCACGGACATAACGACTATGACCTGGCTGTGAGTAATTCGCTTGCGGCGGTATTTAGCGGCGTTAGTGGTCTTCATGTTACGGTCAACGGACTTGGCGAACGATGTGGTAATGCGCCTTTGGCCAGTGTGCATGCTATTTTAAAGGACCAGTTTCGTGCGTTGACAAATATAAATGAGAATCGTCTTAATGACATTAGCCGCCTTGTTGAGGGATATTCAGGTATTGCCATTGCGCCCAACCAGCCTATTGTGGGTGAGAACGTGTTTACTCAGGTGGCTGGAGTGCATGCTGATGGTGATAATAAGAATAATCTTTATTGCAATGAACTGGTGCCAGAACGTTTTGGACGTAAGCGAGAATATGCTTTAGGCAAGACAAGTGGCAAAGCTAATATAGCCCGTAACTTGCAGGAATTAGGACTTGAGCTTACACCAGAGCAAACAAAGCGTGTAACACAGAGAATAACAGAACTGGGCGACCGCAAGGAGATTGTTACTCCTGAAGACCTGCCATTTATTGTTAGCGATGTGTTGAAACATGCTGTACCTGATGAGAAGGTAAAATTGGTTAGTTACATGGTGTCGCTTGCATATGGATTAAAGCCTTTGGCGAGTGTAAAGGTAGAAATTAACGGCAACCAATATGAGACAGACTCTACTGGTGACGGACAATATGATGCTTTTGTAAAGGCGCTGCGCAAGATATACAAAGAAGAACTGGGACGCACATTCCCCGTGCTTATAAACTATGCTGTTAGTATTCCGCCAGGCGGACGTACGGATGCTTTGGTGCAGACGGTAATTACATGGCAGAACGGAGATAAGATATTCAAGACCCGTGGCCTTGATGCCGACCAGACTGAAGCAGCTATAAAGGCTACGTTTAAGATGCTGAATATAATTGAGGAATAATATATTAATAACGAAATAATTAAGCTTAAAAATACGATTATGAAACTTAAAATTGCTGTACTGGCAGGTGATGGCATCGGTCCGGAGATAATGGCACAGGGTGTTGCCGTTATGGATGCCGTGGCTCAAAAGTTTGGACATGAGATAGAATATAAGGAGGCATTATGTGGTGCTCATGCTATTGATGAGGTTGGTGACCCGTTCCCAGAAGAGACATATCAGGTGTGCAAAGATGCAGATGCTGTATTGTTTGCTTCGGTTGGCGACCCAAAGTTTGATAATGACCCAACAGCAAAGGTGCGACCAGAGCAAGGATTGCTGGCAATGAGAAAGAAGCTCGGACTCTTTGCTAATATCCGTCCTGTTCAGACGTTCAAATGTCTCATTCACAAGTCACCATTGAGGGCTGAACTTGTTGAGAATGCTGATTTTATATGTATTCGTGAGCTTACTGGAGGAATGTATTTCGGTGAGAAATATCAGGATAATGATAAGGCCTACGATACCAATTATTATACCCGTCCAGAGATTGAGCGTATCTTAAAGGTTGGCTTCGAGTATGCGATGAAGCGTAATAAGCACCTTACAGTAGTGGATAAGGCTAATGTGTTGGCATCAAGTCGTCTGTGGCGTCAGATAGCACAGGAAATGGCACCGATGTATCCAGAGGTTAATACAGACTATATGTATGTGGACAATGCAGCCATGCGCATGATTCAGGAACCAACATTCTTTGATGTTATGGTAACAGAAAACACGTTTGGTGATATTCTTACCGACGAAGGTTCTGTTATTAGTGGTTCTATGGGATTGCTTCCATCAGCATCAACAGGTGAAAGTACTCCTGTTTTTGAACCTATCCATGGTTCTTGGCCACAAGCTAAGGGACTTAACATTGCTAATCCTCTTGCTCAAATACTTTCGGTAGCGATGCTTTTCGAATATTTTGATTTAAAAGAAGAGGGAGCACTTATCCGCAAGGCTGTTGATGCATCGCTCGATGCTAATGTGCGTACACCTGAGATTCAAGTAGAGGGTGGTGAGAAATACGGAACAAAAGAGGTTGGCGCATGGATTGTTGACTTCATCAAAAACGTGTAACAGTTGAGAAAATTATATATCTGTGCAACCGCGCTATTGCTGTCAATGTCTGAGATAAACGCCCAGACTGTGGAGCAATGGCGCGATTCTTTATCTGCTATAAAGAGCAAGATAAAGTCGTCGCCTTATTCATCCGACCTGCATCTGAGGAAGGCGGCAATAAGCATCGAACTGCATGAGTGGGATGATGCTATGGAAGAGTATAATTATGTGCTTGGGCGTGACTCGGTAAACCTGGCGGCTTTGTTTTACAGGGCTTATGTAAACAATAAGATGCAGCGCTTTGAGAATAGTGTGAATGACTATTCACGCCTGCTGCGCCTGGTGCCGTTGAATATGGAGGCACGACTGGGACTTGCATATTCGTTTATAAGACTGAATCGTAATAGTGAGGCCATGGAGCAGTTGAATATCCTTGTGGCACAGTATCCCGACAGTGCGGCTGTTTATGTGGCGCGTGCTGATTTGTCTAAGGTTATGAAACAGTATGATGCTGCGCTGCTCGACCTTGATGAGGCTATAAGGTTAGCGCCTGCTGATGCCAATCATTATGTGGCTAAGGCTGAGTTGCTCATTATGAATAAAAAGAAGAAAGAGGCCCGCAAGATGCTCGACAAGGCAACCCGTTTAGGCGTAAGCAGATATGCGCTTAAAGAGTGGTATGAGAAGTGTAGGTAGTTTTTAAACAGGAGTGTATGAGTGTCTTTTCAAGGAGTGTAAGCTTTTAAATTATTACAAAGGCTTTGTAATGCCCTTACAGCGTGCTTGTAAAATGATTACAACGTGCTTGTAAAACGATTACAACATGTTTGTAATACGATTACAAGATTATTGTAGCTTCATCCTTAGGAGCTAAACCTCCCCACCTTACAACCTCACAACCTCACAACCTCCCAACCTTAACAAAAAAAACAGGCAAGAGCAAAACTCCTGCCTGTTTTAGTTTTATGTTGAATGAGTTTGATTACTCACCCTTCTCCATCTTAGCTTTCAGCTCAGCGAGAACATCGATGTCGCCAAGTGTTGTTGAAGCTGGCTGGTTCTCAATCTTAACAGCCTCTTCCTTCTTAGCGCGTGGCTTCTTTGTTGCAGCAGCTGCAGCAGCCTTCTTCTCCTCACGCTGTACATCCTCGAATGTGCGGCTGTGTGAAAGAATGATGCGCTTGCTTTCCTTGTTGAACTCAATAACCTTGAACTCGAGCTCCTCACCAGCAGCAGCCTGTGTGCCGTCTTCCTTAACGAGGTGCTTTGGAGTAGCAAAGCCTTCAACACCCTTGCTCAGTGAGATAACAGCACCCTTCTCAAGTGTCTCTGTAATCTTACCTGTGTGGATAGAACCTACTGTGTAAACTGTCTCGAATACATCCCATGGGTTCTCCTCGAGCTGCTTGTGACCGAGTGACAGACGGCGGTTCTCCTTGTCGATGTCAAGAACCATAACGTCGATCTCTGCGCCAACCTGTGTGAACTCTGATGGGTGCTTAACCTTCTTTGTCCAAGAGAGGTCGCTGATGTGGATAAGACCGTCAACACCTTCCTCGAGCTCAACAAATACACCGAAGTTAGTGAAGTTGCGAACCTTTGCAGTGTGCTTGCTGTCTGCTGGATACTTAACCTCGATAGCCTCCCATGGATCTTCCTTGAGCTGCTTGATACCAAGGCTCATCTTGCGCTCGTCGCGGTCGAGTGTAAGGATTACAGCCTCTACGTCGTCGCCAACCTTCAGGAAGTCCTGAGCTGAACGCAGGTGCTGGCTCCAAGACATCTCAGAAACGTGGATGAGACCCTCAACGCCTGGCTGAATCTCAACGAATGCGCCGTAGTCAGCGATAACAACAACCTTACCTGTAACGTGATCGCCAAGCTTAAGCTCTGCGCTCAGTGCATCCCATGGATGTGGAGTGAGCTGCTTCAGACCGAGAGCGATGCGCTTCTTCTCGTCATCGAAGTCGAGGATAACAACGTTGATCTTCTGGTCGAGCTCAACAACCTTATGTGGATCGTCTACGCGGCCCCAAGAGAGGTCTGTGATGTGGATGAGTCCGTCAACACCACCGAGGTCAACGAATACACCGTAAGAAGTGATGTTCTTAACTGTACCCTCGAGGATCTGACCCTTCTCAAGCTTGCCGATGATTTCTTTCTTCTGTGCTTCCAACTCAGCCTCGATAAGAGCCTTGTGAGAAACAACAACATTGCGGAACTCCTGGTTGATCTTTACAATCTTGAATTCCATTGTCTTGCCTACGAACTGATCGTAGTCGCGTATTGGGTGAACGTCGATCTGGCTTCCTGGGAGGAATGCTTCGATACCGAAAACGTCAACAATCATACCGCCCTTAGTGCGGCACTTGATGTAACCATGAACGATTTCCTCGTTGTCAAGAGCAGCGTTAACACGCTCCCAGCTCTTGCTCATGCGAGCCTTCTTGTGAGAGAGGATCAGCTGACCCTTCTTGTCTTCCTGGTTCTCAACGTAAACTTCTACTACGTCGCCAACCTTCAATTCTGGGTTGTAGCGGAACTCCGATGCAGAGATGATACCGTCGCTCTTGTAACCGATGTTTACGATAACCTCTTTCTTGTCTACAGAGATTACAGTTCCGTCTACTACCTGATGCTCACTTACCTTGTTAAGGGTTTCGTCGTAAGCCTTGTCAAGCTCTTCCTTGCTGACATTTGCATGTGTGCCATTCTCAAACTCGTCCCAGTTGAAGTCCTGCAATGGCTGCACGTTCTTTGTTAATTCTGACATAAAAATTTAATTAAGTTTTTTAATAATAAAGTTAGACTTTATGTTAATTGTAAAAAATCGGGTGCAAAGGTACTAAATTTTACTGAATATGAGCAATTTGGGAGCTGATAATTTGTTATCAGACCCATATTTTTTTGTTTTTTTTACTCTGTAAGGGGTTATTTGCTTGTTTTCTTAGTCTTTTTCTGTCTTCTAAACAAGTCTTTAAGGTTTATAAAGTCCTTCTTCATTATCAGTCCAACACCCTGAGTGTTAAGGCTTGACTTAGTGAAATAGCGGTCGTTGGTTTGGTTATAAACCTTCAATGCCAGGTTGCCGTTTGGTATGAGCAAGTAGCGCACGTCAAAGTCGCCTATAAAACTTGAACTTGCTGTTCTTGGATTGTCGCGGTAGCCAAACTGTCCGTTTATCAGCAGTCGGTTGTTGAGCAGTCGACCGCTTAGAAGTCCTTCGTACTCAGCATTATGCCAACCCTCATCGCCTGTTGATATGTTTGCTCCGAAATTCCAGTTATTGTTGTTGATGGCAGAGTTAAGCACATTGTTAATCTGCGTTGAGATAGTGCCGCTGAGCAATCCCTGCATGGCCTGCGTTGTCTGGCTCATGCGGTTCTCGTCGGCAGCAGTCACGTTGCTGTTTGACTGTGGCATGAAACGGCCGAATCCCAGCAGGTATATCACTTGCTGTTTCATCTCGTCCTCACCTTGTATCACCGAGCGTATGTTGCGTTCCTGCTCACTGCTTGCCGTTGGCAGCTCGATGCCGAAGTCGAGCTGAAGGTCAAACGGTTTGCCAGTGATGTTTAGCAAGCAGTTCACTCGTGTGGTATTGTCGGAATAACTGCTTCCCACATTCAGGTCGGCAAGCGATACGCCATTAACAGTATGCACGGCCTGAAGATTAAGGTTGGCATTCTCCGGGTTGCCAACGAATGTCAGCGTGCCTCCTTCTTTGAAAGTGAAGTTTTTCTTTATGATGTCCTGAATGGTCATGGTATATGTGCCTCGCTCCACATAGTATGTTCCAAACATGTTGAAACCGCTTTTGTTGTGGAATGAGGCATTGAGCATGCCGTTGCCATGCAGTGTGATGTAGTCATTGGTCTTGTTGTCCATGAGGAATCTCAGCGATGCCTCTGGCGTTGCGTTTATCTTGAAGTTTATGTATGTGTCGCTTGTGATAACAGGTTTTATTGTTTCGTTTCTGCGTTCCTCGTTCAATCCCTTCTTTTTATTGTCGGGCTCACGCTTGTTCCATGTTATGAACTTTTGGTCTACAATGGCATCGGGTGTTGATACGTTGTATGTAAACGAACTGTTTGCAAGCGTAGACATGTCAACATTCATCGTCAGTTCGCGGCGTCTGCCGTGTATCGATACATCGCCCGCGCCATATATAGTGCCGTGGAACACCTCCTTGCCAAAGTCCCTGAAGTCGTAAACCAGCAGTTTGTCGGTGTTCACAAACAAGTCGTAAGTAAGCTGTGTTAAATGCTTGTGGTTTATGTTTCCGCTGAGCAAGCCTTTATTGCCATGAACATCGAAGAATGGCACAGAGCGCAGTGATATCTGGTCTGGCACACATCTCACCGTGTCGTTACGCAGGTAATATTTGCAGTTGAGCGGAGTGATGAACATCTCACCGTCTACCACAAGCTCTCCAACCAAGTTGACAGCGCTGAGCGGACCAATCAGTTTTACTGCTCCGTTGACATGACCGTTTACATCGTTAGTAAAACTGCTTGTAAATGATTCCATGAAATCGAGGTGTGTGCCTGCGGCTTTAATGTCGAGGTCTATGAAACCTGGTGATGGCGACACATAACCGTTGACATAGGTTATGGCATCGGGACCATCGTCGGCCACTGCGCTTATGTCGATGCGCTTCTCCTCAGTGTTCCATTCCACGTTAGCGTCGAGAGTTCCCATGCGGCCTTTCTCAAACTTAAACTTATCTACCATAAGCTTGCCCTTCGCCTTCATGTCGCCAAATGGTGCGTTGATGTATGCGCGTCCTGTTGCAAAACCGTCGAATCTTACAGAGCGGAAGTTCACTAAGTCGAGAACATAAGTCACATCGATATTTCTCAGGTTCACTCTAAGTTGCTCTTCTGGTAGTGCTGATGCTATGCCGTCGATGGTGATGCTTTGCCTGTTGCTTGATACAGAGAGGTTGTTAATGACTATGCGCTTATCGCTATATGTGATATTCGCAGGCGTAATATCCCAGCTGTTGCCGTTTATCGACAGTTCCGAGGGCAGAATGTCTATCTTTGCCATCGGGTTGCCGTCTGCATTGTCAAATAATACTGCTGCGTTGATTGTGCCCAACAGTCGTTTCTCGGCGTTGTTGTCTATGTTTATTGATGTGCTCAGTCTGTTGTCAGCTGCCTTGCCTGTAACTTTCAGTTTCATAGGATATCCGCCATCGTGTATCTTGTCTATTCCTATGTCGTAGTTGAGCGTGTCATCAGGCGATGTTATTGCCACATAGGCGTTTTGGTATTCGGTATTGTCAAATACAAATGCTGGCATCAGGCAGTTGGCATACATCTCGCCAGTCCTGTCGTCAATCTTTCCCACGATGGTGGTGTTGTCGTAAATCTTTAGCGGAAGCCCTAAGAGAATGTCCAGCCACTCTGTGTCATAGAATTCAGCATAGAGTTGTGCGGTGTTGTCTGTGGGCTTCATCTTTGCAGGCAATCCAGGCAGTGTTGGCAGTTTGCTTGCTATGTTGTTAATAAGACTATTGTACAGAGTAGCTAGGCCAAACCTTCCGTTTAGTCTTATGTTGGCAAAGTCGCTGTTCAGTGTTATCACCCGCTCACCTCTGTTGTTTTCAGAGTTTAATGTTAGCCTCTTTAGTATTTTGTTGTGTTTTTCTGATGCTATTGCCATGTCCGACAGGTTAACCGTTCCTGTCAGGTCGTCTATGCCAGTGCCTATTACGTTTGCCTCAATCTTGCCAGTGAAGCATGCCTCGTCCCATTTGTCAGACAGGTTGAGCGCTTTAGGCATCAGAGTGTCTATGTGTGCGTAGAGTATCAGGTCGTGCTTATTGCCTTTAAGAGCAAGGTCGGCGTCAATGTCAACAATGGCGTTAATGTCGTCAATGTCAATGCCACCTGTTATCCTGTCTGGATTATATGAAGCCTCTAAGCCAATGTTTCTGTAAGTGTATCTGTTGTATTCAAAGTGGGGCAGTGTGCCGTTCATTTTTATGTCGGCCTTCTTCTCGTTGCTGTCGTATAGTCCCGATATATTGATGTCTGCCATCACCCTGCCAATATTTGCCTTTGGCAATATCCTTGTTGCGTTCAGCGTGTCGGTAAGCAGTTTGCCTTGAATCTTGTGTTTCTCATCAGCCGATGCCAAAAGCTTTAAATTGCCCGCATCGGTGTTCAGTCTTATGTCTAAGTTGCCGCTGCCAAGAGTGTCTATGCGTCCTTTGGTTTCTATTGCTATGTTTCCTATCCTTGCAACCGTGCTGTCGTTCATGGCCAGTGCTTTGGCTATCACGTCAGCGTTGAATGCTGCATTCAGGTGGTCTAATGTAAATTCGCCGTCGGTTCCGTGGAAACGGCTTTCCAGCACAATGTCCCTGTCGGCGCCGTCAAATGCCGGTTGCAGAAATGCCAGGTCGCTTATGCCGATTTGCGATTTGCCTATTGCGCCATGGAATCTAAGTGTTCCGCTCTTTATCTTGTTGCCATGCGCCTCAAAGGTGGCCACTATGGAGTCGGCAGTCAAGTGCGAGTTTGGCATTACCAGATTAAAATCAGTTAGTCTGCCGCCATGCCTTCCCGCCTCGAAATGCAAGGTCAGTTTGTCTATCACCGCCCCCGAGTGCTCTTTCAGTGCAAGCTTCTTAATCTGGCAGTTTATACTGTCTTGCCGTAATGCCTTGAGCAGGATATGTGCGCTGATGTCCGACACCTCAAGATGGTTGGGGTTAAGTTTTTCCGGTGTCTCAGGAATAAAATGGCGGTTGTACGACACACTGCTGTGACGTATTATCAGCGAGTTGACGCGCAGGTCTAGCGGATTGCTTGATGTGGTGTCTTTCGAAGCGAGTGCGTCAATAAGAAACTGTATGTTGTGTTCGCTCTCGGCGGTAGGCTGGTAAATGTTTATATGTGTTCCGAAAATCTGTGCCGACGATACGCTTATCTTGCCGTTGAGCAGTGGCAGCACATCTACCTTTGCCGATATGCGCGCCGATTTTATCATTTCCTGTTGTTGGCGGTCGTTTATGGTCACGCCGTCAATGATTATTCGGTTGAATAATCCGTAGTTGATTCTGTCTACGCTTACGGGCACACCAATCTTGTCGGACAGCAAAGTCGCTGTCTGACCGGCTATATACTCCTGAATAGTGGGTATCTGCAATAAAATGAATGGGAGGACACAGATTCCTATAAGAAACCATATCACACCCGTTGTGATTCGTTTTATATTTCTCAAAGCTGCAAGCCCGGATTTTTTTCTTTACGTTGCAAAATTAGTCAAAAAAATGTCATACTTGCAATTTTATTCTCTTTTTCTTAATAAGATTCTTCTTTTTTGTGTAATTTTGCCCTATCAATCATAAAAAGTAATAGGATTAAATATTCACTTTAAAAATGACAAAGAGAATAAAGCTAACAAAAGGTTTGAATATAAACCTTGTTGGAGCGGCTGAAACAGAAAAACGCCATATTGATAATGGTAAGTTTTATGCGTTGCGGCCATCTTCTTTTATAGGTGTCACCCCTTCGCTTACGGTAAAGATTGGTGATAAGGTGAAGGCAGGCAGCGCGCTGTTTGCCAATAAGCATTATCCTGATGTTACCTTCTCTTCGCCAGTGAGTGGCGTGGTCAAGGATATTGTCCGTGGCGACAGACGCAAGATTCTTGCTGTGGTTGTTGAGGCAGATGACGTTCAGGAGTATGTTGACTTCGGCAAGAAGGATGTAACTGCTATGACAGGTGATGATGTTATAAAGAGTCTGCTCGAGGCAGGACTCTTTGGTTATATCAACCAACTGCCATACGCCATCTCAACCAATCCTGAAGCGAAGCCAAAGTCAATATTCGTGTCAGCCTTCAGGGATATGCCTCTCGCTGCCGACTTCGACTATGAGCTGAAAGGTCAGGAAGAGTATTTCCAGGCTGGAATGACAGCGCTGTCTAAGAT
>X430_Giraffe__coassemble_204_pt1 | contig 14067 bp, 9 predicted proteins | sample X430_Giraffe__metabat2_high_PE_008 | metagenome-assembled genome bin X430_Giraffe
TTGTAGAACAATTACAACGCCTTTGTAATAGAGTAAAAAGATAAAGAATGGTAAAGCATAAACAAAGTGAAAAATAAGAGGAGCAAAGGTTTTTCAAATAAAAATTACTATCTTTGCAACATCCAATGGACAGCATGCAGTTTGCCCCCATAACTCAAAAACTTATTAACTCACAAACTCGCAAACTAAAAATAATCCTTATGAAAAAGCTATTAATGATTATCCTATCGCTCTTCTTGCTGAACATGACTATGACAGCAAAAACAAAAGACAATAGCAGACTGAGAGTTATTGTTACCACCGACGGCGAGATAGACGATGAATGTTCATTGGTCAGGTTTCTCTTATATGCAAACGAATGGGATGTGGAGGCGATAGTAACCAGCAGTTCGCAATACCATTGGCATGGACACAACTGGACTGGCGACAGTTGGATGGATAATGTGATGAAGGCTTATAAGGCTGTTTATCCTAACTTGCTGAAGCACGACAAGAATTATCCTTCGCCCGAATATCTTGAAAGTCATAGCTATTTGGGAAATGTGGAGAAAGAGGGCGAGATGGAAAAGGAGACAGCAGGTTCCAACCGCATTGTTGAGGTGCTGCTCGATAAGAGTGACAACCGTCCGGTTTGGATACAGGCATGGGGCGGCACGAATACCATTGCACGCGCACTGAAAACCATTCAGGAGAAATATCCTGAGAGAATGGATGAGGTAGCAGCCAAGTGTCGTTTCTTCTTTATCTGGGAACAAGATGACACCTATCAGAGATACATACGTCCACACTGGGGCAAGTATAACATGCTGACCATTATCAGCGACCAGTTTGAAGCCATTGCCTACAGATGGAAAAAGAATCTGTCGCGCGACTATCATAAATACTTTGCATCTGAGTGGATGCGCGAAAATATCCTCGACAATCACGGACCTTTAGCAGCATCGTACAGAGCACACGATAATGGTGACTTCCGCTCAGAAGGCGACTCGCCAGCATTCATGTACACTATTCCCACTGGTCTTGATAACCCAGAGCAACCTGGTTGGGGCGGATGGGCAGGCAGATATGTAAAGTTAAGGGAAAACACATGGGTTGACCAGTTGCCGCAAAACTCAGGTCATTATTATCCTGACGGCAGATATTGTGACCAAAACGTGTATAGCCGTCGCCCGAAGCAGAAACCTACACGTGCACAGTTGGATGAATATTTCAAACCAATAGCACGTTGGAGCGAGGCTTTCCAAAATGATTTCGCAGCAAGGATGGACCGTTGCATAAAACCGTTTAACGAGGTAAACCATGAGCCTACGGTGGTATTGAAAGGTAAGCAGCAACGAGAGGCCAAACCTGGCAAAACATTGAAACTGAAAGTCAAGGCAAGCGATATTGACGGCAATACGCTTAGCTATCGCTGGTGGCAATATGTCGAAGCAGGAACATGTAAGGAAACTGTTGCCATAGAAAACGCAAACACACCAAATGCAACGGTAACAATTCCTGCCGGTGTGCAATCAGGCACAACGATACATGTAATCTGCGAAGTGACCGACAACGGAACTCCTCAACTGACAAGATATCAGAGAGTGGTAATAACAAACTTATAAACTCACAAACTTAAAAACTCACAAACTATGGAAAAATATACAGCAAGCGCCAATCGTTACGACAAAGAGACGATGGGTTATAACAGATGCGGACGCAGTGGAGTGTTGCTGCCCAAGGTAAGTCTGGGATTCTGGCACAACTTCGGTGCCGTTGACGACTATAACAACTGCAAGGCGATAGCACGCTACGCCTTTGACAATGGCATTACACACTTCGACCTTGCCAATAACTACGGTCCTCCTTATGGTTCGGCAGAGGAGACCTTTGGCAGACTGATGGACGAGGACTTCCGCCCGTATCGCGACGAACTGTTCATATCCACCAAGGCAGGATATGACATGTGGGACGGTCCTTACGGCAACTGGGGTTCAAGAAAGTATCTCATGGCCAGTCTTGACCAGTCGCTCAAGCGCATGCACCTCGATTATGTAGACCTGTTTTATAGTCATCGCTACGACCCAGAGACACCGCTTGAGGAAACGCTGCAGGCGCTGGTGGACATCGTCCGCGCAGGCAAGGCTCTCTATGTGGGCATCAGCCGTTGGCCGCTCGAAACCACACGCTTTGCTTTCCAGTATCTGAAGGAGCGCGATGTGCCATGCCTAATCTATCAAGGCAGACTCAACATGCTCGACCGCGCGCCACAGCAGGAGGGCATTCTCGACCTCTGCCAGCAGGAGGGAGTGGGCTTCATCTCGTTCTCACCATTGGCACAAGGACTGCTCACCGACCGCTATCTCAATGGCATACCAGAAGGCTCGCGCATGACTCGTGGCAAGTTCCTGAAAGAAGAAATGCTTACACCACAGCTGTTGGAACAACTGCGCCAATGGAACAGTGAGGCCCAGCAGCAAGGCATGACGCTGGCTGAGAAAGCTCTGCGCTGGATTCTTGAGCAAAAGGGCGTAACATCAGTGCTCATCGGTGCCAGCAGCACAGGACAGTTGGACAGGAATCTGAAGTGTGTGAGGTAGTTAACAAGTTGACAAGTTGACAAGTTGCTTGTTCCTGAAGGTAATGGCCTTTGGCCCCCTTTAACTCCTATCTACTTAATCAAGTTAACAAGTTGACAAGTTATTGGATGAGAGATGAGGGATTGCGTGCCTAGCTCCCTCTCCAAGGAGAGGGCGGGGGAGAGGCTACTTAACTTTTCCAAAACCATTATCGGGCAACGAACCGTCGGTCTTTCTTGGCGCCATGAATAATGACGGGGAAAGACTGACGAATCGTTCTGCCCGATTATTGTCCCATGAGTTGCCGTTTGCATCCATCGGGTCAATGAAATTATCGGGGAGAATATGATAGTTCTTCTCTTTTGGTTTGAATCCTATACAGTTTTGCATGTGGATATGTCCTTTCACCAATGGGTGAGAAAACAAGTAGTTGCAGGCATTGCCCCAAGCAATGTTGTTGATAAGGGTCATACCCTCAGATGCTCCGTTTTGGTCGAAACCCAGAACCAGATTGTCGAATGAAATACAGTTGCTCACAATATGATTGCCTGTGGAGCGTGGGAATGCGGCTCCTCCACTTGAACCGCCACCGCCCAGCTTAAAACCATTGCCGTTGCCAATTGGTTTTCCGTCGGCCGTATATCCCGCCTTGTATGCCCAGCAGCGGTCTATAATCACAGGATGATAAACCATGTAGAGGTCCCAGTTGTCATCAGAGTTGTTCCAAGCCCTGCACCCATAATACTCATTGCCAGGTCCTGGATATAGTTTGCAGGCAAAGCCATCTGCATCGCCGCCATTATCTGCCTGTCCGTTATATTTCCTAAGGTCGGCATTATTATATGAGTCACAGTTTATCACCTTGTTGCCACGGCAGAACCTGAAGTCGGGATTGGCCAAAGGCTCGCCATCAGGAAATCCTGGCGGCACGTCGTTCTTGCTCCATGCCATGAACATACCTATCTGCAGACCAGTGTCGTTGTTGTCATGGAATACACATTGCTCAATGATATTGTATGAGCCTTCCAGCTTCATTCCGTTGTCAATGGCATTACACAGCGTCAGTCCTTTGAAGTGCCAGTAGTTTACAAGATGGTTGACATATATGCATCGTCCGCCCTTGAACTCGCTTTCGTTGGAATATTTAATGCTCGAACCATCTATTATCACCTCACCGTCGGCCCATAGGTAGCAACGCTGTGAGTCTGAAGTGTTTTTCTCAGGTATTCTGATGGTCTTCGTAAGCATGTATCGTCCAGCATGCACCATTATTGTGTCGCCCGGCTGTGCCACGTTAACAGCATGCTGTATAGTGAGATAAGGACTATTTGCCGTCCCCTTGTTGCTATCGTTTCCAGTTGTGGCAACATGAATCTGTGATATTGCCTGAAGAGACTGGAAGATGAGGAGCAACGAAATAAATAATCTGTTTGTCATAAAAATAAAATATTCTGTATTGTCTGCAAAAGTAATAAATAAAGATTTAATGTGAGATGTATTGTACTTGTTTTTGATAAAATATTTATTATGAGGTGATATCCTTTTTCTTCCATTTATTCGGCAGATAGAAAAATATGTTGTATATTTGTTGTTTGAAAACCTAAGATGAAAATGAGACTATCTATAACAATGCTCTGTTTGTCGATATGCCTTGGGATATCGGCACAGGAAAGAATATTTTCAACAATGTTTAATCGCCAGATGCTCGACTCAGTAATGGTGCAGCCTGGCAAGTATGCTCCACTGCCACAGGCGGGCGATAAGTATTGGACCGACTCTGTGCCGCAATCGGTGCGAAAGAGTTATATCGAATACGGTGAACAGTATCTTGGCAAATCGTGGCAGTCGCTGCCAGCAACGGTATTTGCTGAGTTTAAGACCAATGGCAACCGAGTGAACTTCGAGGCACTCACATTCCAAAAGCGCCGCCAGTTGGCAGCACTAGTTATGGCAGAGGTTGCAGAGGGCAAAGGACGATTTATGCCCGACATCATCAATGGACTTTGGAGCACGCTCGAAGAGTCATGGTGGGGCATACCTGCTCATTACGGCAAGAAGGTGCCAGTGATGGAAGACCAAACGGTTGACCTATTTCAGGCAGAGTCGGCTGGACTGATAGCATGGACGGCATATATCCTGAAACCACAGTTGGATAAATTCTCGCCAATCATCGTAAACCGCATAAATAAAGAGATACAACAGCGCATGCTTCAGCCAGCAATCAAGGGCAGATACTGGTGGAAGACGGCGGGCATGAACTGGAATCCGTGGATATGCAGCAACTGGCTGGCATGTGCGCTCATCTGTGAGAACGACCGCAAGGCACAATTGGATGCTGTTGAACAGATACTCAGTGCCATGGACCACTTTGTGGATGCCTATCCTGCCGATGGCGGTTGCGACGAGGGACCTGGATATTGGGACCGTGCGGCGGCATCGCTATATGAGTGTATGAACCTGTTGCGCACTGCAACAAACGGAGCTGTTGACATGAGCGGCAACGAGAAGATACGCGCCATGGCAAGCTATGCTTATAAAACATACATTGAGAACGACCACTGCATAACCTTTGCCGATACGCATGACAACAAGATGTTGCTGCAGCTAAACATAGTATATCCTTTCGGACTATATCTCAACGACCGCACCATGCGCGAGTTTGGAGCTTATATAGCTAAGCGCAAGGATATAATGAATAATGCCGCAGGACTTTACGATAAGAGTGGCAACTATCCTACGCTGGCACGTGAACTGTTTTTCATAAACAATATAAACAACCTGTTGGCAGAGCAGCCAAAAGAACCATTGCTTGACGATGTGTGGATGCCCAACCTGCAGATAATGACTGCGCGCCGTGGAAAAACATTTGTTGCGATGAAGGGCGGTAATAACGGCGAGAGCCACAACCATAACGATGTGGGCAGCTTTGTGGTATATTCAGATGGTGAGCCGCTTATCATCGACCCTGCCGTGGGCGAATATACATCGAAGACATTCAGCAATCGCCGTTATGAGATATGGACCATGCAGTCGCAGTATCACAACCTGCCGCAGATAAACGGTGCTGATCAGCGCGACGGAAAACAGTTTGCTGCAGCAAATGCGAAATATAAGAAAGGCAGTTTGTCTCTTGACATTACAGGCGCTTATCCCGCTGAGGCCGATGTGAAGAGATGGATGCGCACGGTGAGCATATCCAAGGGTGGCATCGTAACGGTAAACGAGGATTATGAGTTGTCAAAGAACCAAGGCACAACCAAACTGATGCTTATCACTATCGCTAAACCAGAGTTGGCAGCAAAGGGTGTGATTAAGATTGGCAACCGTTGTATTGAATACAATGCCAACCAACTGGACGTTGCCATAGAATCTATTTCCGATAAGCTCGATCCTCTGCTTCAGCGCATTTGGGGCAGTGAGATGTATCGCATTGAAATGACGGTGAAAGGCAGTGAGATGAAGGGTAAAATCAGATATAGGATTTTTTAAATCATGTCTGTTAACTAAAAGAGAAAGGAAGCGTAATATATGGCAATGTATGATTTTGACAAGGTAGTAGAGCGCAGAGGCTCCGATTCCTACAAGTGGGACCAGCTGAAAGAACGGTTTGGTCGCGATGACTTGTTGGGACTATGGGTCGCCGATATGGATTGGGAAACTCCTCCTTTCATTGTTGATGCCCTGCGCCGACGTCTTGAACACCCTGTGTTTGGATATACGTTTGAACCAGCCGACTATTGGCCAACAGTGGCACAATGGATTGAGACGCACCATGGATGGCATGTAGACATAGAATGGCTAAAGTTCATCTCTGGCATAGTAAAAGGCATAGCCATGGCAGTCAATGTCTTTGTCAAACCCGGCGAGAAGATAATAATACAACCACCAGTCTATCATCCTTTCCGGCTTGTGCCAGAGGGCAATGGGCGAGAGGTGGTGGAAAACCCGCTGATACTAAATGCCGACGGCAGCTACAGAATGGATTTTGAGCAACTGGAAAGCATAGCAGATGAACATTGCAAGATGCTTATACTATCCAATCCGCATAATCCTGCAGGTATTGTTTGGGATAAGGAAACGCTTGCACGCCTTGCCCATTTCTGCTATGAACGAGGCATTGTGGTGATATCTGATGAGATACACTGCGACATGACGCTATGGGGCAACAAGCATGTGCCTTTTGCTACTGTCTCTGATGAGGCCGCACACTGCAGTATTACCTTTGCCGCACCATCAAAGACATTCAATATAGCAGGCATTGTTAGTTCCTATGCAGTGGTTCCCGATGAAACCCTTCGCCAGCGTTTTTATAGTTGGCTCGAGGCCAATGAGATGAGTCAGCCAACGCTGTTTGCCCCGATAGCCACACTTGCAGCCTATAAGGAAGGTGAGCAGTGGCGTTGCGAGATGCTTAGGTATGTGGAAGAAAACATCCGTTTTGTTGAAGACTATTGTCGTGAGCATCTGCCAATGATAAAACCCTTGCGTCCGCAGGCATCGTTCCTTGTGTGGCTTGATTGCCGTGACATGAAGATGTCTCAGTCGGCACTTGTCGACTTATTTGTAAACAAGGCTCGTCTTGCTCTCAACGATGGAACTATATTCGGCAAGCAAGGTGAAGGTTTCATGCGCCTTAATGTAGGTTGTCCGCATTCCGTGCTTCGTGAAGCATTTGATAGATTAAGTAAAAGCATAAGATAAATTAATGTTATTAAGATTAAACATAAGGATATGAAAAAATTACTATTAACAGCAGTTGTCTTTCTCGCCTCTTCCAGTGGCATGCAGGCAGAGGAAAGCAAGGTGAACAACGGTGGTTATCCTATAACCCAAGTGCCATTCACATCGGTTAAGGTAGACCAGAACTCTTTTTGGGGACAGCGCATCAAGGCCGCACGAGAGGTTACCATACCGCTGGCATTCAGCAAATGTGAGAGTGAGGGACGCTATTCTAATTTTGTTAAAGCCGCCAACCCAAGCGATGAGTATGATGTGTCTAAATTCATGGGTTTCTCGTTCGATGATACCGATGTGTATAAGACCATTGAAGGTGCGAGCTACGTGCTTCAGACATTCCCCGACAAGAAACTGGAGGCCTATATAGACAGTGTGCTCGATATAGTGGCGGCGGCACAGGAACCTGATGGTTATCTCTATACCGCCCGTACCATTAATCCTAAGAAACCACACGGATGGTCTGGAACAAAACGATGGGAGAAGGTAGAGGATTTGAGTCATGAGTTTTATAACCTCGGTCACATGGTTGATGCTGCCTGTGCCCATTATCAAGCAACTGGTTCTACGAAATTCCTTAACATTGCCCGCCGCTATGCCGACTGTGTGGTGCGTGAGGTAGGCGACAAACCGGGTCAGGCGTGCGTGGTGCCTGGTCATCAGATAGCAGAGATGGCTCTCTCTCGCCTTTATGTGCTGCTCAATTCTGATGAGTACAAGAAGAATGAAGCGCGCAACCCGTCAACTTATAAACTTGCCAACTCGTCAACTCCAGATAAATATCTCGAACAGGCGAAGTTCTTCCTCGACTACCGTGGCAAGACATCGTTTAAGACACAATACAGTCAGAGTCATCGTCCTGTAGTACGTCAGGATGAGGCTGTGGGACATGCTGTGCGTGCTGGTTATATGTATTCTGGCATGGCCGATGTGGCTGCGCTTACAGGCGATTCTGCCTATATTAAAGCCATTGACAATATCTGGAACAATATCGTTCAGAAGAAATACTATATCACTGGTGGCGTGGGAGCAACCAACCACGGTGAGGCTTTTGGCGCAAACTATGAACTGCCTAATCTTACGGCATATAATGAGACATGTGCTGCCATTGCGATGGTATATCTCAATCAGCGTATGTTCCTTATGAGAGGCGATGCGAAATATATTGACTGTCTTGAGCGCACATTATATAATGGTGTGATTAGTGGCATGGCGATAGATGGTGGCACTTTCTTCTATCCTAATCCGCTGGAGAGCCGCGGTGGCTATGAGCGCAAGGCATGGTTTGGCTGCGCTTGTTGTCCAAGCAATCTCTGTCGCTTCATTCCGTCATTGCCTGGTTATGTCTATGCTGTTAAAGACAACGACCTGTTTGTAAATCTCTATACAGCCAATACCTCTACTGTAAATATCGGCGGCAAGAGTGTTACACTTGAGGAGCAGACAAAATATCCTTGGGATGGCGATATCAGCATCAAGATAGCAAAAACCAAGGCAAAGCAGTTCCGCATGATGGTGAGAATACCTGGTTGGGTGCGTGGCGATGTTGTGCCAAGCGACCTTTATGCTTATGCCGACGGAAAGCAGTTGGGATATAAGGTGAGTGTCAACGGCGAAGAGGTCAACGGCGAATTAGAGAATGGCTATCTTGCCATCGACCGCAAGTGGAAGAAAGGCGATGAGGTGCGCATCCATTTCGATATGTCTCCACGCTTAGTTAAGGCTAACCGTAAGGTTGTTGCCGACCGTGGCCGCCTTGCTGTTGAGCGCGGACCGCTGGTTTATTGTGCTGAGTGGCCTGACAACAAATTCAACTTCTTCCATTTTGTGATGAACAAGAATCCTCAGTTTGTCCTTGCCAACCAACCAGCACTGATTGGTGGTATCAAGCAGCTGAAACTTGATGGAAGAGTGCTCTCTTTCGATTCATCAGGAAAGCTTCAGGCAACAGACGCCATACTAACCATGATACCTTATTATGCATGGGCACATCGCGGACAAGGCAACATGCAGGTATGGATAGCCAGTGAGATAGAACATCAGTAATAGGGTAGGGAGCAAAACAGTTTTTGCTCCCACATATATATATAATAATCCGGGTGAGCGTAATAAACTCACCCGGATTTATTGTTTGTCGCTGAATATTATATAATATTATAACCTCATCCTTCGACACTGCTCAGGACAAGCAACCTCACAGCTTCATAACCTCACAGCTTCCTAGAATATCCTAGGGTTTCCTAGAACCTCTAGAACCTCTAGAACCTCTAGCCTCAAAACCTCACAACCTCACAACCTCATAACCTCACAACCTCAATCAGTCAATTCTTGATGTCATAGGACTCTTCACGCCTTTGTATGCCTTAAGGAAAGCCTTGGCAGAACCAAAACTTAGGAACATATCAAGGCGTACGGGTATGTGGTTTTGGTCGTCGGTAATATAGAAACGTATCAGTTCGTGGTTCTTTCCGTCCTCACGCTCTATAAACGAGAACACAAGGCATTTGTATTTCTCGCCAGTGCCATCCATCTTGAATGTCTCCCTTCCACGGAACTTAAGCCATGAGTTTGATAGCTTGCGCGCATCGCAAACAGGCATAGGTATGTTGTCGCCCTTCTTGAGTGTGCTTGCGTCGTAGTTGCGGGCACGGAGGAATATGCTCATCATGTCGTAGATGCAATCCTTAAACTTTGATTCCTTCCACTGGTGCTCGCCGCGATGAGTTATGCGGTGCTGCTTTACGTGGCAGTCGCCATCAGGATATGAATACCATAGCTCGTCAACATAATAGCGCTTTCCCTCTTCTGCTCCCTTGCGATAGTAGAGTGGCACGATGTCTTCGGTGCAATATGACACTAAGGTGTCGCGCATCACGAAAAACTTATCCAGTTTGTTGTTTCCGCGAGTAATCAGACTGCTGCGGTAGGCAGGTTCTCCCTCGTAGTTTGACATATAAGTGGTCATGGATGCCGTGCCCACCTTTACCCAAATGAATTTCCAGTTGAAGAACAAGTCGTAATATAGAAACTCGCCCGACTGAAAAGCCTTATTCTCAATGGCACACTGAGCTTTAGCGTTGTTTGCAGAAGCAAATGTAAGCAACATCGCTATGATTGCAAAAAGCATGCGTAATCTCATGTTCCTCATATCTTTTTTATTAATTGTTCATCTCATCTCACATAAGGTATTCCCAACTGCCGTGCGCGCTCAGCATTGCGGTTGCGCAGTTGTTTGGCTTTGTCGGGCTTCTGCTTGGTTATGGCAATAGGTTTCTGACGGTCAAGTGGCAGCGCAGTCACGTTCCACTCGTGTGTGATATCCCATTTTGCCTTACACTCAATCTCCTTTGGACTGTAATAAACCTCCTCAGGCTGCAGGTTTATGTTGTAATCGCCAGTATCCCACTTGCCATTGCCGTTCTTGTCGGAGAAGGCGCGCAGATAATATTTGCCTGGGTTAACGTAATAAAACTCTGCCGTATTGTTCTTCACTCTCACCTCTTTTACTGGTGTGTCAGAGTTGTTGAGCATCTGTACTATCAGACAAGTGTCCTCAATGCCGCTGATGTTTACGAATAATGTGCCGTACTCATCGAGGCTGCGCACTTTAAGACCTTTCTTTATAGGCGCATTCACTCTGCCATATATGCTTTCAAAGATTGCTGAGTCCATCTCCAGACTGTACTCCACGTCAGGTCTCCACTCTGCCATTATCTGATACTGGCGCAACTTGCCAGGCACAGGCATCATTGTAAATTGAGCATTATACCAAAGAGTGTCTATCTTTGAATACAGATGGATGCCGCTTGTGTCGCATCTGTTGAGTGGTGTTGGCACTTCTATCAGCACCGCCTTGTCTGGGTCAAGCTGCGACTGCGACTTTACGCTTACCTCCATGTGCCTTACTGGCATTATAGAGTCGTATGCCCTGCCTTTCTTCTTTGCCTTTTCCTGTTTCTCCTTCCACTCTTCAAACTCCTTTTCTAACAGCTTCAGGCGTTTCTCGTATGATACCTTGGGCAGAGCCTCTATCGTGTCGGTCTTGCTTACCAGCAGTCCTGTGGTGTCTGTTGCCATATACTGCAGCTCAAACCTCAGTGTGTCTTGGTTTACCAGTGTGGTATCCTTCAGCCAGTATGCTATTGTGTCGTTATTCTCTGAAGCCTCTATTATAAATGCGTCGTCGGCATTGAAGTTCAGTCCTCTGAGTGTTGGCAGTGTGTCGCTGCCATAGGTAAAGAACAGTGTAAACTTTTCAGGAGTGCTGCGCTCGGTCTTCAGCAGATAGCGGTCTGTCTGTATAGGTGTGAATGCAGTCAAAACCACATTGTCTGGATAGAAGTGCGTGTAAGTAACGCGGATTATGGAGTCGATATGCAATGAGTCGCGCCACACGGTGTCTTGCCTTATGTCAGGAGCGCATGTTGGCTCATAGGTCTTGTGGCTGTATGCTATCATCTCACTCTTCTGACTGTACATGAAGTCGCCGTCGGCATCCTGAAGGGCATACACCCTGTATTTGCCTTTCGCCACACCGCGTATTATGAAATGTCCGCGGCTGTCGGTGCGTGATATCCTCACGAGCGGTTCCTTTTTGAATATCGTATCGCTCAGGTTATCGTATAGTCCCACGAGTATGCCCTTTATCGGTTCAAGGTTGGTGGCGTTGAGCACTGTTCCTGCCACCTCAAACGTATCTATCTGCTCGCCTGTAGAGAAACTATATGTGTAGTTGCCCATTGGGTTGCCCTCGTTATTGTCTGAGATAGCGTCAGAGAAGTCAACGGTATATGTCACGTTGTCCTTCAGCGAGTCTTTCAGCTCTACGACAATGCGTCTTCCCGTTGCCTTTATCTCAGGCATCTCTATCTGTGTGGGCGAGATAACCACTTTGTTGGTGGCATCTTCTATCTTTATAAACTCGTCGAAGTTGATGGTTATCTTCTGTGCCTTTACGCCCGTGGCCCTGTCCTTGGGGAATGCTCCCAATACCTTTGGTGGTGTGTCGTCGTACCATCCGCCATCAGGGTTTCCCATGCGGGCACAGGAAACAAGCATCAGCAGGACTGATAGGATAATGAGGTTTAAATATCTTTTTTTCATTCTTTTCAAAGTTTTCCAGAATCTAGGCCTCTAGAGCCTCTAGATAATATAGAGCTTATAGTGCTTCTAGATTCTAGAGCTTCCAGCAAATCCAGTTCTATTCTTCATTCAAGTGCAGCAACACCTCAATATGCTCGCGCGAGTTGCTCAGGCGTGGCACCTTGTTCTGTCCGCCCAGTTTGCCGCGCAGCTTCATCCACTCCTCAAACAAACCCTTGCGCGCCACCACTATCTCCAGATGCTGCAGCGTGATGTCCTTGTATCGCTTAGCCTCATAGTCGCTGTTCAACTCTTGCAACTTAGTGTCGAGCAGTCGCTCAAACTCCTTCACATCGGCTGGCGCCTTGGCAAACTCTATCAGCCACTGATGGCGGCACTTGCCTTTATCGTCCATAAATACCGGAGCGGCAGTGTATTCCTTCACCTCCGCGCCAGTCTGCTGACAAGCGTATGCCAGTCCTTGCTCGGCATTATCCACTATCAGTTCCTCGCCAAAGGCATTGATAAAGTGCTTTGTGCGGCCGGTGATGATAAACTTATATGGGTTGGTGCTTGTAAACTTCACCGTGTCGCCAAGGATATACCTCCACAATCCGCATGAGGTAGAAATCACCATGGCATAGTTCTTGCCAGTCTCCACGCCCCATATAGGCACTATGGTTGGGTTGTCGCTGTCAAACTCATCCATAGGTATGAACTCATAGAACACGCCATAGTCGAGCATCAGCATCATTGACTTGTCCGCAGGGTCGTTCTGTATACCGAAGAAGCCCTCGCTGGCATTATAAGTCTCCATATAGTGCATGTTTGGCGATGTGATGAGCTGCTCGTATTGCTTGCGGTATGGGGTGAATGCAACGCCACCGTGGAAGAACACCTCGATATTTGGCCACACCTCCTCCAGATGCTTCTTGCCGGTAATCTCCATCATGCACGACAGCACCGACATCATCCACGACGGCACACCGCTGATATTGGTCACGTTCTTGTTCATCGCCTCACGGGCTATGCGCTCACGCTTTATCTCAAAGTCGCTGATAAGCGCTGTCTGCTTCTTTGGCACGCGCACCAGGTTCACCAGCGGATTGATGTTCTCTATCAGTATGGCACTGAGGTCGCCCACCAGTGAGCCTGGCAGGTTGTAGTTGGGTGCATGACTGCCACCAAGTATCAGCGCACGACCGTCGAACAGGCGGCTCTTAGGGTTGTTCTGCAGATACCACGCCACGCTGTCGCGGCCTCCGCAGTAGTGCAGGTTCTTCAGTCCTTCGGTGCTCACGGGGATGAACTTCGACTTATCGTTGGTTGTTCCCGACGATTTTGCATACCACTTCACACGTCCTGGCCACAGGATATCGCTCTCGCCATGTCGCATGCGGTCGATATCCCCCTTCAGCTCCTCGTATGTGTTTATCGGAGTGTGCTTTATGAAATCCTCATATCCTTTAGCGGTTGCAAACAAATGGTTGCGACCATATTCTGTGTCTTTTGCTTTATTGAGCAAATAAGCCAAAACCTTTTGTTGCAATGCTGCTCCATCATTGTTATGTTTCAGCAGTTCACGCTGTCTTGGCTCAAATCCTTTTCTTACAATACTTGTTAAACTCATTTCCAATACATTGGTTTAAAGTGCAAAGTTAGTGAAAGTTGAGAGGAGAACAAAATACATTTA
>X430_Giraffe__coassemble_205_pt1 | contig 14035 bp, 7 predicted proteins | sample X430_Giraffe__metabat2_high_PE_008 | metagenome-assembled genome bin X430_Giraffe
ATATGAATTAATTCTTTATAATTCATGGGGACACATTAGTATAAAACGTACATTCTTCAATCTGCGCCCTTCTCGTTACGGAGAGGGGGCTGCGGGAGGCTATAATCTTTCAATTATTCGCCTTCGCTCATCAGCTTCGCAGTCTTCAATCCTTCAATTTTTCAATTCTAAAACCATCGCCCTGCCATCCGCCGTTATTCCTTCAGCCGAGATTACCACTTGCTTGCAAGAAGAATTGTTATAGAACTCCACTTTTGCCTTTCCATCCTTATCCGTCTTTACATTCGGATTCCAGTAGAGGGTGCGGCGGAAGTCAGATTTTTTTGGAAGTACACTGTAGTCAGGCATCTCGAAAAACTCGCGTATTTTGTAGACGGCAAAGTTTGTGCTCCGCAATCCTCTGCTTTTAAAGCGCATGGTGTGATGAGTGTAAACAAAAAACGTCACGGGATTGTATGGCATCAGTTTGGGTATGTCAACATATCTTCTGCAAACAGTTTTGTCTTCCGAGATATAAACCGACTTCATTTCATCGAGCATTATAGGGAACTCCTCGTTTGAATCTATAATGATATTATTAATATCCAGGCGATTAATGGTCTGAGGGTTGCCTGTTATCATATAGAAAGCATTGTTCAGAATCCATACAATAGGCCGGTTCTTGTAATTCAGTCCGTCAGCATCAAGGTATGTTCGGGTCATATCGCTTGCTGCAGGTGCAGAATGCCCTAATTTGTTTAACGATGTTTGGTAAACATCCTTTGGCTTTGTAAGTTCGTCTTCTTCCAACTCCTTGCCGCCATCCTGTGTTTTCTTCATGGCGTAGCTCCATCCTCTTATCATTGCCTTCCCCTCACGATACATTCCGCCATCGTCAGAACCTTGGAGCAGTTTGTTCTTGCTTAGCAACCATCCTACCGCTGTCGGCAGTTCCTCTCCCATGTCGAGAATTCTCTCTGCTTCCTGTGATATGTCATAATAGATGTCTGCCTTGTACTTGCCTTGGTCTTCGCTCTGCCAGATACGGAAATCACGCTTGCGTTTCTTTGTAACCTCTACTTCTTTCAACTGATGGGTTTTCTCCGTTATCGAACCCCCTATTGTATCTTGGTGTTCTATGTCTTCTGCTGTTGTTTCCGCCAGTGGCAGCGAAAGTGGAATCTGCACCGTCTCACTTGCTGACAGTTTACGACCGGCAGGTGAGAAGTTGCGGTTTATGCTCACGAGGTAGTCGGAGTTTCTGCGGCCGTCCTTGGTATTGAGCAGCAATGTCCAGTCGCCATAACTTTTGGGAATCTTAAAGGCGAAAACACCCGCCGAATCGGTAACGACATTTCCCGACAACGACTGTCCCAGCCTGTTGTAAAGGGCAATTCGCAACGCCACGTTGCCTACCGCTTTCTTTTTCTTCTTGCCTATCAGCTTGCCAAGAACATAAAGACCGTCTTCCAGTATCTGGGTGCCATGAAGTTTTTTTGCCGTCATCATCTCTCCGAGGTCATATCTGCTCCACCCCTGCACCATCATCAGCAGGTCGGCGGCACGGCGGTGCTCAAGGTCGTTGCTCTCGAAATAGTAATCCACATTGTTTATATATCCTTTAAGGTCGGACGACAATAACATCCACGTCATGCTGTTGCCGCTGCTGCCGTTCACCTCCGTGGCCGCATCGCGGACTGAAAGCGAGAAGGTTGTTTCGGGCAGTGCCGTAGCGGTCATCGCCACCTTGCCGTAAGGTGTCAGACCATTGGTTGTCCTTACAGTTATTCCTTCTGCTTTCTCACGGGGATAAACGAACACCATTCTGTCGGCAAGCACCTGACCGTCGGCATTGATTATGGAGATTCGGTTCACGCCGTCATGCATATCATGCAACGGCAATGTGAATAAAGACTTGTCGCTTGATGCCTCAAACGGCATGAACGACGATGTGCTGCCGTTGTAAGTAACAAGCAGTCCTACGGTCTGCCCTGCCACTGCTTGTGTTGCCTGAACGGTAACATTTATTCGTGTGCTGTCGTCGGTATTTGCGCGCATCACGATACCGTCCGTTTCTGCCTTTGGCAACTTGAACTCCACCGCCTTGCCCTTGGCGTTGGTCAGCAGAAGGCGCAACTGTCTGCCTGCTTGCGGCAGGCAGTCAAACCATCCTCTGCCCTCACGCATGGTCCTAACCTTACTTATCGTGTCGTTGTCTGACAACAGCCAACCATCTGTTTCATATTGCAAACCGTCGGCATCGGTAACATCAAAAGCCACTCTGTTCTGCAAACCTTCTATCAGGTTGCCGCCTTCGGGATAGAACATCACACGAAGATTTCTCCTTTCTGTTACGACAACCACACTGTCTGCCTTTGTCGGCACTCGGCTGTCGGGCAAGCGGTGACGGTGGCTGATAGCATCGATAACCGTTTTGCTGTAGTCGCCGTCGGTCTCTGGTTTCCTGAACACTGGCAGCACACGCGAGAATACGGCATCCGTGCCCCAGTTGACCATATAGCGGGTGTAGGCTCTCACCTCATAGAAACCGCTGTGCAGCAGGTTGTCGAGAGATATATTGCCGTCGGCCTGTCCGTCCTTAATATATAGCTTATGTCGCTGAAGCACATCGCCACCAGGATTGAGCAGTTCCACATATAGCACCTTGCTCATATCTGTCAGACTGTCCTTGTCATCGCGCATGACGTATGCCTTGAACCATATATTCTCGCCTTGGAAGTAGCCGGTATTGTCGAAATGCAGATAAACTTTTTCCTGTGGGAAATTGTAGTTGAAGCTATCGATGTTGCGAACAAATTGCTGAAGCTTTACCGCCACGTCACCGTCTCTGATGTCTTTCTGTGCAGCTAACTTCGCCTCGTCGTTCCGTCGCTTGACAATCTCATTGTCCTGCCAGAAAGCGGCATCATAGCCAATCTTGTCTATTTGTCTGCGCAAGTCGGTTGTGGCAACGGCTTTCCGCCCTTTGCTCACATCCTTGTTGCCGACATTATATAATAGCGACCTCACCATGTATGTGTTTTCTCCGTCAGCATACGCCAGTTCTACATTTACCGTCTGTACCTCGCTGAAGCCCTTTCCCGTATCATAGTTTATGACAAATGTCATGTCGGCATTGAGCGATTCTCCTTTGCTTCCCGCTAGACGGTTTAAGACATTCAGATTTGAGATGCTGCCTTCTGCCTTCAATAGGCTAAGCGTTTCCATGTCCACATACACCTTGCCCTTGATTATATCGAAGACGTATGATTTCTTTGGTTCATAGCTTATGACATACATCTTCCTGTTACCGTCGTCAACGATGTCATAATCAACATTATAATATTGGTGATATCCCCAGAACAACGGGGTAAACAGTTCGTAGAGTTTCAGTTGCGTCTCATCCCTCACCAGTCCTATCTCTGAGAAGCTGTAGGCATTGCCCATGTACGGACCACTTGCGTCAATTTCCGAATAGCGACCGTTTATCAACCGCATGTCGCTGATGTTGAATGCCGATTTAGCTTGAAAGAATGCCTCCACAAGACTGGTTGTCTGCTCATTCATGTGCGTTGTCTGCCTATATAGGTAGTTGGCTGTGGCTTTCCTGTGCTTATGCAACTGGTCAGTTGCCTTGCGGAGTATCTCCTTAATTCTGTTCTTAAACGATACTGCCACCACCTCATCCAGCACTATCTCAGCAGGCTGGAGTGCAATCTTCATCGGCAGTTCCTTGACTCTTACCACTAAAGACTTATACCCGATATATGATATTCTCAGCACATCATCGGCATCAGCATTAATCGAAAAGACACCATCACCATTTGTTACCGTCGCTTTGTCGGATGTCACAGCTACTGTTGCGGAAACAAGCGGTTCGCCTGTCCGTGCATCAACAACCCTTGAAGAGTAATCTGCTATCTGTCCCTGCACCGTCATCGGCAATGCCATAAACATAATCCAAAGAAGTGCTTTCATATATTTGTGTAATCCAGACATAGAATTATAGTTAACAGATTAATTCGATGATACAAAATTAATCAAAATCTTCATTCAGTTCCCCTCTCCAAGGAGAGAGTCGGGGCGAGGCTTCAATCTTTCAATTTTTCAATCCTTCAATTCTAAAACCATCGCCCTACCATCCGCCGTTATTCCTTCAGCCGATATTACCACTTGCTTGCATGATGAGTTATTATAAAACTCTACCTTTGCCTTTCCATCCTTATCCGTCTTAACATTCGGATTCCAGTAGAGGGTGCGGCGGTGGTCTTTATGTTCTGGCAGAGACTGCTTGCTGTAATCTGGATGATAATAGTCCACAGGTGTGGCAATGCCATTGAAAACGGTCTTGACAAATCTTGGAACAGGCAGTTTCTTGCCATTAGGCAATAAGTTGTCTGTTGTGTAATTAGCCCTTATTGTCATCGGACCACTTAAAAAATCATATTTATATTTCGGAACAGTATATATCAAGTCACGATTACTCATATCGGCATACACATACAATGTTCTGAAATTCTCGTTGCGAGGGAAGAATTTCATGTTCTTGGGCAAGTTCTCCTCTCTGCCATAGCTAAAGACATAACGAATAGAGTTGTCAGTAAACACATTTTTTCTTTTCGCATCATACATCTCTATTGCATCTACATAAACACTGGGGGAGCCAGACAATCCTAAAAGAGACATAAACAAACGGCCATGAGGAGCATTTATATTGTAATCCTTATACGAGAAATTCTCTATATAGCCTAAGACGTTTGAGAGATATGACGTCATTTCATTTACATCGATAGCAAACGTAGGTTTTTCAATATCAAAAGAGGTCCATCTTCTGCGGCCTTTCTTTACAATGTCGCCGATAACATACGACTGGCTTAACCTGTCATACATAATTCCATCGGTAATAAACGCATTGTCCAGCTCATCCTGATATTGTTGTATCTCATAATAATCATAAGGTCTGCCTAATGGAGGAAAAACATTCATCGGACGTATGAAATGTGTCGCCTCAAGCGTAGTGTCTCTATAGGCACCAACTTTAGCCACATGCCCCAATAGTCCGCTTCTGTCACCGAGTTCTTTTCTGCTGTCTCTGTTCAGATAAAGAAAAGCGCGTGTGTTGCCTGTGAACAGCGGAACGTCTATTTTGAAATATCCCATACTATCTGTCATTACGTCCACACCGATGTTGCCGTCTTTAGGTGTTGCCACTTCAAAGTTTACCCATAACGGTTTTTTGATATTCTGCATATTATATTCTGCCATGTCATGCTCAATGCACTTGAGCACCTGACCGCTGAATGTCAGTCCTTTCTCAATATTGTATCTTGGAATGAAAGCCCTCTTGCCTGCTATCTCATCCCAATCATATCTGGTCCAGCCCTGCACCATCAGCAACTCATCTAATGCCTTACGGTGTTTGGGGTCGTTGCTCTCAAAATAATACTGAGGATTGGGCACAAAGCCTTTTATCTCTGACGATAGCAGAAGTTCGGTTAGTATGTTTCCGTTGCGAAGACTCTGCTCTGTATGCTCTGCATCGGCAATGGAGAGGGAGAAGGTTGCCCCTTCATTCGCCTTTGCCTTGGGGGAACTGGTAAGAGTGGAAGCCCCCGCCTCCGCCTCCCCCTTGGGGGAGGAACTGGAAAGCGTGAAGTTAATATTTATTTTTTGGTAGGGTTGCAGATTCTTGCTTATTGCCTCGGTTGTCAGGAAGAGCGTGTCTATCTGGTGGTTGTCAACGAACACAAGTCGTTGCGCCATTGGGCTGCCATCAGATGTAAACAGTGTGAAGATGTTTACACCTGTTTTCAAATCTTTATTGCTTACCGTCTCTGTCCATAAAGTGTCCACACTCAGGTCTATATTACTGCCATACAACAATGAGCCACGGCTATAGCCAGCCAGTCCGATTGCCATTCCCTCGGTCTCGCTGTTGCGCCTTACGCTCAGCCTAACGCTGTCGTTTAAATTATGAACATTAAGTACATAGCCACGTTTCTGTATCTTGGGCAGTTCAAAACTATAGTCTTTGCCATTATATTTTGCCTTAAACGAAATGCTCTTGCCCGAGCATGGTGTTATCTCAAAGCATCCTCTGCCGGCATAGTCGGTCTGCACACGCTTATGCTCATTGCCGCAATACAAATCGCCTATGAGGTTTATCTTTTTGCCAAACTCATTGCTTGCCTCGAAGGCCACACGCGTAGGGATGCCGTCAACAAGATTGCCGCCTTCGGGATAGAACCTGATTACAAGCTCATCTTTCTTATCATGAGCTACAAGGTCGGAAGTGGTCTTGGGCGGTTGCGCCATGGTTTTATACTGATAGTTGCCGTCTGGCTGAGCGTCATATACAGGGAACACACGGCTATATATTCCAGCATTATTATAAAGGTACTGTTGAAGGCGATCTCCAAACCAGTTTTTCACTTCCACAAGGTTAAAAAACGGATTAGCATGCTTGTCGCCCTTGCAGAAATTGAGCATCCACGATGTATAGGCTCTCACCTCATAATAACCAGCGTTTATAGTATCTCTCAAAGCGAAGCATCCATCCGACTGTCCTCCTTCTATAGCAAGCTTCTGCGTTTCAACGAGCACTCCTTGGGGGTTAACCAGTTCAACATACAAAATCTTGCTTAAATCAGTATCATCCAAACTGCGTTCACCCACAACGTATGCTTTAAACCATATTGAGTCGCCTTTGTAATAACTGGTGTTATCGAAGTGCATATAGACACGCTCCTGCTGAACTTCTTGAAAATACTTTCTTATGTTACCTACCACGTCTGTAACATTAGCATCATTTGCATTCAGATTCTCATCAGACGAATAACCACTAACAGGAATCATCACCGCTAGCGACAAAAGGAAAAGCTTTAGCATATTTTTCATATCATATTGAATTTAGGAAGTGAATAGATTGTTTTGATGGTACAAAATTAACAACAAACAAAGAAACGAAAGAGGGGAAATCCCTATAATGTTGTAGGGAAATCCCTATTTGTTAATTGCATAATTAAGTTCTTCTTCATAGCTTTAAGCATTTTATAATTTCTTTCACAAAAGTAGAAAGTTTAAAAGAAATTGCCAAATAAAAAACATCCTATTTTATTCCAATATTTCTGTCTCAAAAACAGTTATCTTTCTGATTATCAGGCAATAAACATGATTTACATAGTGTTTTCAACAGTTAAAATGTAACATCGATGCGTGCTCATAAAATTGGTTGACTTAAAAAAAAGTGAAAAATCAAACCTGTTGCATTTTATTATGAAAAAATAAATTAACTTTGTGAGAGTAATAAAAATTACATAAAGAAAAGGACAAGAAAAACAAAGAACTATGCGAACATTCACTATGCTGCTGATTGCATCCACTATGCTATGGGGATGTAACATAAAGCAAAATGGCACTATGATATTGCTATCGCAGGCTGACAGTATAATGGAGCAGAAGCCAGACTCTGCTCTTATGATATTGCAATCGGTTAAGGACACAACAGGTTTAGATGAAAACTCACGCGCATATTATCTGCTACTGCTCACACAGGCAGAATATAAGTGTGATACGGTACAGACTGTTGACACGCTGCTTGACTATAGCATAGCATATTATCGCAAGGTTGATGATGAGAGCCTGCTTGCGCGCTCGCTTTATTACCGTGGAATGACACAATTCTACCGAGGCAAGCCTGATGTGGCACTAACCTATCTTATGGAAGGCGTTGACATAGCAGAGAAAATTGGCGACATGCTTCAGTTGTCAAAATATTATGAGAGTCTGTTTCAGGTTAACTATGAAGCTAAGTATTTTGAGAAGTCACTTGATTATGCCAAACTCTTCCTTGACAATTCAATTGAAAGGAAAGATACGGATTGTATAGTGCGTGGGTATAGTCACGTCTCATCAAACATGAGACGTTTATCATTTGAAGACAGCGTTCTGATTTATCTGCAAAAAAGTCTTCCATTAGTACCTTTTGCCAGTATAGCAACTCAAACGGCAACATTAACAAATATAGGTGTAAAGTACAACAAAATGCAAAAATATGATAGTGCCAAAATATATCTGCAAAAGTCATTAGCTATCAAACCACGCTATAACACATACAGTGTTCTCGGCGATATATACTATAAAGAAGGCAACATGAAACTGGCATCTGAGTATTGGGAGAAGGCACTAGACACCGACAAAATCAGACTAAAGATATCTACATTGAAATCTATATACAAGCGAGTGCTGGAAACAAATGATTATAAAGAGGCACATTCCTTATTAAATAGGATAAACATACTGAATGACTCTGTTGAAAAATCATTAAAGACAAAGGAGATTGCAGAACTACAATACAAATATGACGCGAGCAAAAAAGAAAAAGAATATTATCATGAAAAGAGCCGCTTATATCTGATGTTGCTTGTCTTGCTTCTCATAGTATTCACCTCCGTAATTATCATATTTATCTATCGTCGCAGGATAAAGACGTACCTTGAAGAAATAAAACAACACACAAAGAAGGCAGAGGATTTAGACAGGCGCATAGCAAGGAAAGAACAACAGATTAAGGCACGTGAACGGAGCATTAAGGAGCTGGAAAAAGAAAAAGACAAGTTGATAACGGAAAAGGACAAAATTGTATTGAAACATAATGACAACTTGCGCATTGGCAACTGCATATACGACAGCATAAGAAACGGAGAATCAATTCCCACAGACAATCCAAAGTCAGAGGCTTGTCTTGTCGAATATTTTAAAACGGTGCATCCAGAGAAAGTTACTGCATGGGATGAGCAATACGAACAGTTGACAAAACGCCAGACGGTTTATCTGATATTAAAAGATTTGCAATACGATGACAATAAAATAAAGGAAATATTGAGTTGCTCGGACAATGCTCTGAGAGTGATGAAGTCACGAATAAAACTTATTCAACAAGTTTGAAACGGATTTCGGATGCCATACCTCCAATAAGTGGTTCTGTAGAACGAGGCAGAAGCGTCATTATTCCTTTTGTTATATCATAAGATTTTATGATATAGTATATGAATTCATCCATTTGGGGATTGTATTTTACAATATAACATCCACTTGAAGATTTACCAACTAATGTACTATCATACGATTGTGGCACATTATCCGTCAGATAATACAAGTATGTATATTCCAAAGTTTTATTACTTCCAGAAATAGAATACCAATAAATCTCTTTATCAGAAAATGAATATATCATATTTGTATCGTCTAATCCTCCCGTAACTTTCCATGATGTATTTTTTAACTGCGACAAATACACCGGAACCTGAGCATTGCTATACAAACAATAAAGGAATATAAAGAAAACAATAATCCTTTTCATTTAAAAACTTCATGAAATTGCAAAACAGCTACAGCACTTTGAAAATTACAAGGTTTTTACAAGATTCTTGTAATAGTATTACACGGTGCGTGTAATACTATTACAAGGGTAAAATAAAAAGATTACACGGGCATTGTAAAAACAGTATTCGTTTATTACTTCACCTCCCAAGTATCATTTGTCTCAAGCAGTTCCATGAAGTTGTGGTACTTCTTCTGACTGCTTACCTCTGCCAACTGCTCATGAACGGCATCGTTGTAGGTTGGAGCCTCTACATCGCGGATAACGCCGAGGGCAACTGGGAAGCCATGCTCATTGTCCATCATGGCTAGTTTGAGCTGAAGTGTGTTGTCCTCACAATGGGCATCGTGAACAAGAACATCGTCGATGGTATAGCCGTCCTTGCCTATCTCAACTACCTTCAGGCCGAAACCTTCCTGAACAAGCCCGAACTCATTGTTCTCACCAAACACGAGTTTCTCACCGTGACGAACATAGATGGCATTCTTCTTGCGGCCTTCCTTATTGTAGATTGGGTCGAAGCAACCGTTATTGAAGATGACGCAGTTCTGGAGAATCTCACAAACAGATGCGCCCTTATGCTTATATGCAGCCTTCAGCACCTCTACTGTCTCGGCATTGTCGGTAGCCACTGAGCGGGCAAAGAAATGACCGCGTGCACCAAAGCACAGCTCTGCCGGGCGGAACGGGTCTTCAACTGTTCCGTAAGGACTTGACTTGCTCACGAAGCCGCGTGGCGATGTAGGTGAGTACTGTCCTTTGGTAAGTCCGTAGATACGGTTGTTGAGCAGAATCATGTTAAGGTCGATATTACGGCGCATGGCGTGGATAAAGTGATTACCACCGATAGCCAGTCCGTCACCGTCGCCACTAATCTGCCACACACACAGGTTTGGATTGGCTACCTTAGCGCCTGTGGCGATGGCTGCCGCACGACCGTGGATGGTCTGCATGGCATATGTATTGACATAGTATGGCAGACGGCTTGAACATCCGATACCTGAGATTACTGCCATGTCGTGTGGAGCTACACCCACCTCCGCCATTGCTTTGTGGAGGGAGGCTAGGAAGAAGTGGTCACCACAACCAGGACACCAACGTGGCTGTCCTTTTTTATAGTCTGCGGCCCCCCACTGGCTCCCCCCTTGGGGGGAGAGATTAGTATCATTATTTATTGTATTCATAATTATTCTTTTTTAAATTATCCTTTATTATTTTCAAAACCCTTTCTGTATTTGAAATAACCTCCTCGTTGGTAAATCGAATTACTTTGAATCCGTGTTGTTCAAGCCACTGTTGCCGTTCTATATCTGATACCTGCTGATTGGGCAATTGATGATATCCGCCATCCAACTCAATAATCAATCGTGACGGAATGCAGATAAAATCGGCAATAAACTCACCTATAATATGTTGCCGTCTGAACGGCAGTCCCATTTGTCTTCCTCGCAACAGTTCCCATAAAATGTTTTCTGCTTCGGTTGCATGCTTACGATTTTGCGCTGCATAATCTTTAAGCAAACCATACAAAACGGGGTCGGCGGTTTTAAATTCAAAGTCTTTCATCCGCAGGGGCTTATTCCTCCCCCAAGGGGGAGGTTAGGAGGGGGCCGAAGTTTTGTGTCAAGTTTGCTACACTAAACGGTTGTCCCTTAACTTCGTTGTACTGATAAGGTGCGAAGCCATCAACATTGGCACGGAGCCATGTGGCAAGCTGACCGAGGTTCTGTTCTGCCACAACCACCTTCTTGTACTTCTTAAGCACCTCTGCAGTGTTCTTTGGCAGCGGGTTGATGTACTTAAACTGTGCCAAAGCCACCTTGTTGCCCTGCTTGCGCAACTCGTCCATGGCACTGTACAGATGGCCGTATGTGCTGCCGAAGCCAACGATGAGCAAGTCGGCATCCTCGTCACCCTCTACCACAAGGTCGGGCACAGGAATCTTTGCCACCTTCTCTGCACGCAAGCGACACATCATGTCGTGGTTGTCTGGGTCGGTAGAGATAGCACCTGTCTTGCCGTCTTTCTCCAGTCCGCCAAGGATATGTGTGTATCCCTCCTGTCCTGGCACAGCCCAGTAGCGCACCTTTGTTTCCTCATCGCGGAAGTATGGGGTGTAGTTGCCCTTCATCTCTGGTGTAGCAAAGTGAGGAGTGATTGTTGGCAGCTCGTCCATTGTAGGCAGTTTCCAAGCCGCAGAGCCGTTGGCGATGAACGCATCGGTGAGCAGAATCACAGGTGTGAGGTGTTCCAGAGCCATCTTCGATGCTTCATAAGCTGCATCAAAGCAGTCGGTAGGACTCAGTGCTGCTATCACTGGCATCGGACTCTCTCCGTTGCGGCCGTAGAGAGCCTGCAAGAGGTCGGTCTGCTCACTCTTTGTAGGAAGTCCTGTTGACGGACCGCCACGCTGAACGTCGATAATAACGAGTGGCAACTCATCGATAACGGCGAGGTTGATGGCCTCTGACTTCAGACAGATGCCAGGACCAGATGTTGATGTGGCTGCCAAAGCACCAGCGAAAGCTGCACCAACAGAGCTTGCACAACCGCTAATCTCATCCTCACACTGTACGGTGATTACACCGCATGACTTGTGCTTTGACAGTTCGTGGAGGATGTCTGTGGCAGGAGTGATTGGATAAGAACCGAGGAAGAGGCGCAAGCCAGCCTTTTCTGCAGCTGCTATCAGTCCATAGGCTGTTGCCTTATTACCGGTGATGTCCATATAGCGACCCTTAACCTTGTCCTTCGACTCTATGCGATAGGTGTTTGGCACGCCTGCATGTACGTTGTGACCATAGTCATAACCTGCCTGCACCACCTTGATATTGCTTTCTGCTATGGCAGGCTTCTTGGCGAATTTCTCGCGCAGGAAGTTGGCAACGAGGTTGAGGTCGCGGTTGAACAGCCAGCATACCAATCCCAGCGCAAACATGTTGCGGCACTTCAGCATGGCCTTGTTATCCATTCCGCTGTTGGCAAGACAGTCTTTCACCATCTGTGTGATAGGACAAGCTACTACCCTATCGCTGTCGATGCCCATCTCTCCGAGATAGTCGGCTGTTTTAAACTGAGCCTTCTCAAGGTCTTTCTCACCGAAGCTGTCGGTATCGATGATGATTGTGGCCTGTGGATTGGCATACTTATACTGTGTCTTCAGCGCGGCAGCATTCATAGCCACCAGCACATCACAGAGGTCGCCAGGGGTATGCACCTTGCCTGCACCGATATGAACCTGAAAACCAGACACACCTGTGAGCGAACCTTGTGGGGCGCGGATGTCGGCTGGATAGTCTGGGAATGTTGAGATACCATTACCTACGGTTGCAGAAACCGTAGAGAAGATGTTGCCCGCAAGTTGCATGCCATCGCCGGAGTCGCCGGAGAAGCGCACCACAACCTGCTCTAATTCTTTGATTTCTAAATTTTCTGCCATATATATTATTGTTTAAGTTTACAAGTTGACGAGTTGGTTCATTAAGTAAACGAGTAAACAAGTTAACGAGTTGACAAGTTGCTTGTACTTGAAGGTATTGGCCTTTTACTCCCTTTAAATCCCTTTAACTCCTGACTACTTGACTCAGTTGTCGCTTTTTCGGGCGGATACGCCGATCCGCCCCTACTATCGTCTTCACTCCTTCACTCCTAACTCATCGTTCAACGCTAATCGTTCAACGTTAATCGTTCAACATTAATCGTTCATCTAAGAAATTGCAAAGGTCGCAAAGATTATTGAGAAAACAAAATGTTTTTTAATAAAAATACAGTCATGTTTGCAAATAAATACATTTTTAGGGAAATAATTGTATTTTTATTTACTTTTGTGAATATTATTGTAGAATAATTACATGTATGATATAATTTTTCGTTCGGGCGGATTTCGCTCGGGCAGATTTGCAATCCGACCGCATTGAGTATAAGGATTTGCAATCCGACAAGATAATGCTAAAACAACAAAGTCCTAATGTACTCCTGTAAAAAGATCCGACTGAAAAAAAATTTGCGAAAAAATCTGCACATCTGCACAAACGCTGTAACGCGCTGTGATACAACGGGTTTACTGGTGTGCAGATAATGTGCAGAGGTGTGCACTTTTTTATTCTATGATTTGGGAATCATGAGAAACGGTATAGATGCAACGCAGTTTTAAACACTATGAAGTACTGTTAGTACTTTATTGAGGTTCTGATGTAACCACATTGAGATTCCACTGTAATCTCATAAAGATACCAAAAGTATTGAGTATGACTGATTTTACGTTCACACTTAATTCGTTGTTTTACTAAGTTACTTCACACTAAATAAATGTTATTACTAAAATGCTTTACATCATCCCGCCCCTTTCCTGTCCTGAGCTTTGTCGAAGGGGCAAGAGGAGGTTAGGAGGGGATGGTCAGCCTCCACGTATCTCACGTATCTCCACGGATAATTTATCCTTTAAAATAAGATACGTGAAAATCCTCGTGATACGCTGGAGGGATAGTGCAGCAAACAAAAAGCCACTCCTTTCGTTCAGCCGGATTTGCAATCCGACCGTATTGAGTATATGCATTTATAATGCTAAGACAATGGAACCATTCGATGAAGTATTTTTTCGACAACGAATTAAGCGAATTAAACGGCACAGTTGCATAAGTCCGTGGCAATATAATCATGTTATCCAAAGATCAT
>X430_Giraffe__coassemble_208_pt1 | contig 13954 bp, 12 predicted proteins | sample X430_Giraffe__metabat2_high_PE_008 | metagenome-assembled genome bin X430_Giraffe
AAGTAAAAAAATGTCGTTTCATAAATTGTATTTCGTTAATTAAAACTATTCTCCCAATAGTTCTGCAACCTTAAGTTCCAGATCCTTTCCGTGCAATCCTTCAACCACAATCCTGCCTTCGCTATCGATTATTACGGTTTCGGGCATGGCAGTTACTCCGTAGGCACGGGCGGCATCGCTTTCCATTGAACCGGCATGCAACTGCGTCCAAGTCATACGGCGACTCTGAATATAATTCTGCCAAGTGCTCTCTTTGTCTTGCAGAGATATGCCTATCACCTTTATCTTGTCGTCATCGTAGTTTTTGGCAATGTTCTTGTTGGCGCCCATCGCACGACGACTGAACCATGAGTTGATGCTCCAGAAATGAATCACCACATACTTGCTCTTGCCAACATAATCGCTCAACCTATGAGTCTTGCCATCGGTACCTTTCAGCTCAACATCCGTGTACATCATGCCCGGCTGACGTTTTTTCTTGCCTAAATAATAATTATAGGCAGGCTGAACAAGCGGCGAGGCAGTGTTTATTTTGTTGCTTCTGAAAGCGGCATCCAACTGGCTGAATGTGAAACTGGGGTAATTGTCGTAAAGTATATATTCAGCAATGCCGTTTCCAAGGTTGTTCATCATCACCGAATAATTGAAAGCAATAATGCTGTCGTAGATTGCAGCATAGCCACCCTCGTTCATTACAATATGATTATTATAGATGAAGTTCACATGCTTTGCCACCTCATTCTCATACTGCGCCGAACGCTTCTGATAGGCTATGAAGCGCTTGTTGAGTTCCGAACCACGACGCAACTCGCCCGTTGCCATATCAATATCGACAGGCACGGAATCGACCAGCAATATCCACTCGCCATTGACTGTGCCGTCGCTTACGCAAACAGCCGAACCTGCGGGCAACGACTTGCTGAAAGTTATTTTGCCGTCATCATATCTGAACTTATAGTTACGGTGGAACATGTGGGCTATGCGCACGAAACGATGGTCGGGATGAGTGGTACCGCCAAGTCGCCAGTCGATGGTTTTGGCCGAAACAGGCTTGAAATATTCTAATAAATCCTTCGAATCGGTCTCTCTCAGATGCATCTTGTAGTATTGTCTGTTATTTCTCGATATCAGTTTCTCGCCACTACTATTCTTGTCAGTTTTCTTGTCCAGTTCTTCTCTCGTCTTGTTCAGCAACGTGGCAATAGTATGGTTTGCATTGGCACCGATAGACTTGACTATCTCCATTATGCTTTCGTTTTGAGCCACCGTCAGCTTTTTGTCGTAATTTGCAGCCAACTGACGGGCAAGATACGCCATACCTGTCATTTCCTCAATATTGCCTTGACGTGCATAATTGGCATATTGGCTTGCCACATACTTCATCTTCTCACGGAGTTTTACAAAACTCGTGGTGTCATTATTTTCAATATAGTCATACGCCTTGTAATTATTCTTACTGTCAGAGACGTATGCGTTGCCCGATAGTTTATTTATCCTCCACTCGTTTCCAGTCAGTTCAATGACATAGCCGTCGATAGAGGCAAATGCCTTGCCGTGCATATCTGTAAAGTCGCTTCGCTCCCAGAGAAGCAGAAACGAGTGATGCTCATCGGCAGAGGGTTGTAGCGTGACAAAGCGGAAGTTATGGTTGTCTTTCACGGAATAGGTGAATGACAGATATTCAGTGAAGTTGTCAGGACGCACACATACAAACATAGCCACAGGACTCTGGTCTTTATTGTCTGCATTATACGAATATGCCTCAGTACTGCTTGCCATTGCCTCGTCCATAGAAGCAACAAGACGCTTTATGTCGGCAGGCAGGAAGCAAGAATCGCCGATTTCATCGGATTTAAGCACATATTTAAAGACGTAGCCTATCATCTGCGTGTGGTGTTTTTTCTTCACCATCACATGCTTCGACTCTACCAGTTGGTCTCTTGATTTCACTATTCTCTCGTAAGCATCATTAGCATACATCTTGGTGGTCATGACCGCCATTAATGTCAAAAGTACGATTATCTTCCGTGTTTTCATATTGTTGTTCTTAATATATAATTAAACTTTCGCTAGCTCCGCTTGCTTGTAGATATAGGGAGATATATGAAGATAGAAGAAGATAAATGACATATGTTGATGAACAAATGCGAATAATAGTTTCGCTGCAGAACATCCGCAGACAAAGTATCGTCCTCTATCTTCACCGCTGAGAAGCGGCATATCTTCCTTTATCTTCTTATATCTTCTTAACATGATAAACCTGAGTATAAATTTATTAATCTTCACAAGTAAGACAAAGCGCCTTCTGCCCTATCTTGTAAAGTTGTTCGTCGTTCTCGATATAGTCTTTAATATGCGCCATATCCACACTATCGTCAACCTCATGCAACTTTGCCTGATGAGCGGCAAGAATAGTGTTGAGTTGTTCTTCCGAGAGAGTTGTCGATGGCATAGTGTCGGGTTCGGTTTTGATTTCTATTTCTGCCTTCTGTTGGGGCTTAACGTCGTTTCTGCCCGATAACACTTCCGCAGATTCATCAATTACTTCTGTTGCGGACGGATACGCTGATTCGCCCATGCTACTTGATGCCATCGTCTTGTCGGAAACTACAACAACGTCATTCGCCTTATCCTCAGCACCAAACCACAACAATGCCCCAATGCCCACTATCAGCAATACCGATGCTGCGGCAATCAGGCGACGGATAACAGTATGCTGCTTGCGACGACTGACAATGCGGTCGAATTCATCAGTCAAATCTTCTGCCAACCACTCCTCTGCATCCGAAGCATCACAGGGTTCTGCCTTTAGCAGTTCTGCCAAAGCCTTCAGCTCTGCCGGCACATCGTTATCTGCCAACATACGTCCGAGCAGTTTCTCTTCTTCTAATGTGGTTGTGCCCTCTAAAAACTTGTTCAACAACTGTTTCATCTCGCTATTCATAGAATCCTCCTTTCTTTAGAATGTCCAATAATTTCTTTCTTGTCTGACTGAGCATTACGCTCACTGTTCTCGCTGCCATGCCTGTGGTTGCAGTTATCTGCCCGATGTCCATTTCCTGTTCATGTCGCATTTTCAGCAGGCGTTGTTCGGAATTGTTAAGTCGGGCAATGGCATCGTGCAGCATACGCCTGCTGTCGCACTCTTGTATGTTTGCCGTCACACTTCGCTCTGATGCAGACAATTCGCCAACCGATATATTCTGCGCTACCCTCTCATGCCGCCATACGCTTACACAACGGTTCTTAGTCATACGAACAGCAAGTGCACGGACATTCTTTTGGCAATCAATCCTGTCGCGCATCTGCCACAGACGCAAAAGAACATCTTGCACAACGTCCTCTGCCTTTGCCTCATCAGCAAAGAAACCACGCGCCACATCCATAAGCTGCGGGCGCAAAGCCAGGGCTATATGTTCGAACTCTTGAACCGTCATTTCTGATGTATATCCAACTTCTGTAGGCAGAAGAAGTTAGAAGAAGTTAGAAGGAGATAGATGACATTTGTTTTGCTGTAGAATATCCGCTGACAAAGTATCGTCCTCTATCTCCGCCGCTGAAAAGCGGCATATCTTCCTTTATCTTCATATATCTTCTTAACACCGATTTTAATTTATCTACGCACAAAGGTAGGCAATGTTAAGTTGGGTAGGCGATTTTTTTTGTATTTTTGCAAAAAATTTTTGCTTTGACTGTAACTTTTTCCAAAGTCAATCGTCATTAGGGTAGAGAGAGAATGAAAAATGTTAGTTTCCGCAACCATGTGTTGCCACTGAAAAATGAGCTTTACAGACTGGCATTGCGTATCACGCAAGACAGTGCCGAGGCTGAAGACGTGGTGCAGGAGACTATGATAAAGGTGTGGAACCTCCGCGATAAGTGGGACGAGATTGAATCGATAGAGGCGTTCTGCCTGACGATATGCCGAAACATGGCTGTTGACAGGACAAGACAGGCGAGCAAAAAGAACATTTCGATAGATAAATGCAGTTCGTTGCAGTCGCCAACCCCCAACTCCTCACCCCTAACTCCTCACTCCTCGCTTCTCACTCCAGAGGAACAGCTGGAACAGAAAGACAGGATGAAAATAGTGAAAGACCTCATAGATGGTCTGCCAGAAAAACAACGTACGGCAATACATCTGAGGGACATAGAAGGCAAAAGCTACAAGGAGATAGCCGACATAATGGAAATCAACGAGCAGCAAGTGAAGACAAACATCTTCAGAGCCAGACAGACAATAAAAGAGAAATTCACCGAGACAGACAGTTATTATGGATTATAAGTACATCGAACAATTACTGGAGCGCTACTGGCAGTGCGAGACTTCTCTTGAGGAGGAGAACATACTGCGCACATTCTTCAGTCAGAAGGATGTACCAGCAGAGATGCAGCAGTACCGTAGTCTGTTTGTCTATGAGCAGCAGTCAAAAGCTGAGGATATGCTTGACGAGAGCTTCGACGAGCGCATACTTGCCATGATAGACGAGCCAAAGGTGGTAAAGGCCAAGCACATAAGTCTGAAGCACCACCTGATGCCATTGGGCAAGGCCGCGGCAGTAGTGGCAATAATCCTGACATTTGGCAACGCCATCAGCGTAACGCTCGACAGCAGCAACACAGCAGAGCAACAGGCAATGGCAGAGTTTGAGAGCAACAGCGACACAATACAGTTGCTAACATCTTCTGGAGGGGTTTACAAGATAGACTCAATGCTGGCAGCCCCTGCCAAAAACGAGATTGACTCAATGATACAAAAGATGCTGCGAGAGAGTTCCTCTCAAGTAATTGAATAAAAAGATAATTTCTAAGCTTTCTCTATAAAATAATCAATTAAAACAAAAGAAACTGTGAAGTTTCATTCTCTCAAATTTTTTCATAACATACTAACATTGAAAATGCCGTCTTCGAAGAGAGTTTCGAGGGCGGCATTTGGTTATGGTTTAATGAGAATTGAAAAATTAAAGGATTAAAAATTAAAGGATTGAAAAATTGAAATAATCAAATCAATCCTTCAACCCTTTAATCCTTCTTCATCCTCAAGTTAAGCTGCAATACAGAAGGTATAAAAATGCACAGCGAAGAGAGCAGAGCCACAATCACAGCACGCTCACTGCCATTGAAGAATACGATGAGCGGGATATCTGGGTCGGGCATCATATTACACATGATATATGCCACGGAGTTGTTTACCCAATGGTATGTAACACATGGTATGATACTGCCCGTGCGGTAGTACATCCATCCGAGCAGCAAACCAACCAGGAAGGCGTGAGGCATCTGCGCAGGATTAGCATGGACAAGGGCAAAACACAATGCCGACAGGGCTATGGCCAGCCAATGGCGCGACGTCCATTTAAGCAGCGACCTGAGAATGGCGCCACGAAACACAATCTCCTCTGCCAGCGGAGCCATAAGACCAATGACAAGATATCCAAAGGGATTGCGTAATATCATCTCAAACTGACTGCCCATGACATTAGGCAACTCTGGCAACTGCTCCTGCAGCCATATAGAGGGGATGATGGCTCCTACAGATGCCAGCACACACCAAAAGAGCACACACCAAGGACGAGTGCGGATATATTGCTTTGACACAACACTCCATTTAGTAAGCAGGAAAACAGACAGCACAGCCACACTAAACACGGTCATCGACACGATGAGCATGGGGGCGGTAACGTCTTGAGAGCCACTTATAATTTTCCATAGAGCCAGCACCACAGATGTTGCACCTATCTGCAAGGCGGCAAATACAAACAAGTAAATTAGCGCATTCTTCATAATCCAAGTATATTACGAGCCTCATCGGCATCATGGTTCAACTGTTTTGTCAGTTCGCTCACACTACGGAACTTCTTTTCCTGACGTATTTTCTTTATAAAACTCACTGCTATCTGCTTTCCATAGAGGTCTGACTGATGGTTGAATATATGAACCTCTATCTTCCTCTCTGCTCCGTCGAACGTAGGACAGGTGCCAATGTTCATCATTCCTGCCACACAACCGTTGACATCGGGCAACCATACCCTTACGGCATAAACACCGTTGGCTGGTATGAGCTTGCAGGCATTGCCAACCTTAATGTTGGCTGTTGGGAAACCAATACCTGTGCCAACATGACTGCCATGCACCACCTCACCGCTAATCATATATGAATAACCCAAACAGCGCGCGGCCATCTCTGCCTCGCCCTCCTGCAACAAAGATCTTGTCATAGACGAGCTTACGTTTATCTCGCCTATGCCAAAGGCATCGTTGCGCGCCACTTCAATCTGCAGTTCCTTTCCATATTCCACATAGTCGTCAAACGACTCACTGCGACTATGCCCGAAACGATTGTCATAACCCATAATAAGCAGGCGCACATTGAGTTTGTCCTTCAGCACATCATGCATAAACGCTTTGGCTGGCATACTTGCCATGCCATTATCAAACGGGAGCACCACACACTTGTCGATACCAGTCTTCTCAAGCAGTGCCAGTTTCTCGTCGAGCGTATTGAGCAGCATAGGCTGATAATCGGCATTGAGCACCTGACGCGGGTGATGGTCGAAGGTTATGACCATGGTCTCAAGACCTCTTCTGCGAGCCTCATCGGCCATTTTGCGTATTAGGTACTGGTGACCACGGTGAACACCATCGAAGAAACCGATGGTTGCTGCACAAGGATTAGAAAGACTTGTATGGTTGTCGAGAAATACTGTCTTCATTGCAATATCGGAGATTCGTTTACTTTATCTTTCTGACAATAGTTTTCAGTTTCCTTGCCAGTCTTACACCCTCGCCAATGAGCAGCAAAGGCGAGGTTGCCACGTCGCGGCGGGGCACCTCCATCACTTTTCCATCTCTAACCACCTTCACCATGAGCTCTTCGCCCAAAGCGGTAAGCACATCAAACTTCTTTGCCGCATCGCGCTCAAAATAAAAGCCAATGGTTGTGGCAAGGAAGATGGCAAAGAAAATACCGATAACCTCAACAAACTCCTGTTCGATAACAGCAAGCACAAATGATATCAGTGCCGCCACAAGAAGAATTTTTATTATCGGGTCGTTATATTTTTCGATATAGAGCCGCCATAAAGGAGTGCGCGCAGGTGGCGTGAGCAGGTTCTCTCCATGAAGTCTTCTGCTCTCCTCTACCTGAGAGGTTTTCAAACCTTGTTTATTAAATTCGCCAATGCTGTTCATATACTATATAATAATGTGTGCAAAGTTACGCAAAAAGCAATTATCAACCAAGTATAAGTAATTTATTTAGGTCTTTTTAGATAAAATTCAAAAGTCATAAGCCTCACAAAGTATCATATTGATATTTCTATGAATTTAATAAAACAATTTTTGCTGAAAATATTTGGCAGTTTAAATTATTCGATGTACCTTTGCATCCGAAATAAGACCTACACTTGGTTTTATCGGGCTTTTAGCTCAGTTGGTTAGAGCAACAGACTCATAATCTGGAGGTCCCAGGTTCAAGCCCTGGATGGCCCACAAAGAAATCTAGTGCTAATGATTTGCAATGCAATGATTTAGCACTTTTTTACTTTAACCTCATTAATGCATAAAAGACGTTTAAAAACTCTTTTCAATATAAAAATTTACCATAAAACAGATAATTAACATTTTTATAGACCAACTAAATAGAATTATTATGCTTAAAAAACTAATTAAAAATGCCCTTTTATTATTAGCGGGAGGCCTAATCATTTCTTCTTGTTCAAAAGAAACAGATTTGTATAACCCCAATGCAAGTCTTGAAGAATATTCTAAAAATTGGAATGAGAAGTTTGGAAACATCGACCCAAACCAAGATTGGAACATGGCAGAAAAAGTTGTTGCAACTATTAATCTGTCTGAGACAACCAACGATGAATGTAAGGTAAATATTTATTCTAAAAACCCATTGAAAGAAGGTTGCGTGCTTCTTGCATCAACTGCGGTTAAGGGTAATGGCAAGATTTCATTTGACATGACAGATGCCAATGGACTTGTTTATGTTAAGGTTGACAATGCCTTTGGCACTATCATTAGCGGTTATTATGATGTTATTGACAGAGCAATCACTATAGGCAAGACAGCAACAAGGGCGACAGGTGAGTGCAAAACAACACAAGGTGATATTTTTGTTATAGAGCACGACCCTTACCAAGACAAGAACTGGCAATGGCTGAATAAGAAAACTGAATTCATACAACTAAACAATGTTGCCTCAAGCACTGGCGACGCATGGATGGTTAGCGATGTAAAAGACATCGTTGGCGGTTTATTTGCTGAAGGTGAGAATAATGTAGAGAAATGGTCTGGTAAACTTGAGAATGATGCCGTGTATACTATGGCAGAAGATGGTGGAATAACACTTGACCTTAATTATCGCAATACATCTGGTAATAATAAGTTTGGATATTTCTATTTTACAGGCGACATGCCTGACATTGCAACTGTAAATAAATACATTCTTATCGACAAGCCATGCGACGGTAACAATTCGTACGTTCAGTTCTCTGAGTACAGGACTGAGGACGTTTACGATAATGTATTCGATGAAAACGGAAATTATCTTGGATGGCAGCAAGTTGGAACAAAAGAGATTTATGGCAACTGGACAAGTTTCAATGGTCAGCAATACAACGTTTTTGGCATGACAGATAAGACTCTTGTAAAAGGAACAAAGTTTGAACTTGCATACTTTGGTGAAGATGGCAAGCAAGAAGCGTCTTACACATTCCCTAAAGGAACAAAGATTGCTTTCTTTATAATACAAGATAACGGATGGGCTGGCAATAACAGAATCTACTACTCTATCTCAGAACTTAATAAAGACGGAGTTTTTGCTGCAACATATAACTATGGTGGTGCTACATTCCTCGGTTTTGAAGACTTTTCTGACAAAGACTTGAACGATATTCTTTTCTTTGTATCAGGTAATTTCGAGAAACCAAATGAATTTGGTCCAGAACCAGTAGAGCCTGAGCAGGGCGAGGCATGGATTATAGCATGCGAAGACCTCGGTTCTACCGATGACTACGACTTCAACGACATAGTGTTCAGTGTTAGTCATGTTGGCGGCAGCACAACTGCAACAATCACACCACTTGCAGCCGGCGGAACAATACCTGCATACATCTACTATAACAGCGAAAACAAGGGCGAGATTCATCAGCTCATAAAGGATGGTGCAAACACAAGCGAAATGATGAATACAACAAGCAAGGGAAACCCTGGTAATTCATTCAACGTAACAGTTCCTGCAGACTTCACTATGTCTGAGAACATGGGCGGTTTCAGCATCATGATACAAGGCAACAATGCCATCACCATCACATCACCAACAAATGGAACATCACCACAGATGATTTGCATGCCAAGCACATGGGCATGGCCTAAAGAGCGTGTTGGCATTGAGATTGCATATCCTTTATTCAGCAAATGGAGCCAGAATAGTCAAGAATATACAGACTGGTATAAGTCACCTAATGCTGATTATATTGTTAAATAAGGATAATCAAAACTAAACATAAAACAGCCGTTGGAGAATTCCGACGGTTGTTTATTTTTATATCACATTTACGGTCTAATGACCGATTTGGGATTAAATAAAACGTTATAATTGTTATAAAAACAACAAATCACAACCTAATTTGCAAAATTTAACAAGAGCAGTTTAAGTAATCTAAAAAATATTTTTAATTTTGCTCATTATTATTGAACTCCGTGAGGATATAAAACCAAAACCATTATAAATTAATTAAAATCTCGATTTATTATGAACAAAAAGTATTTGATGAAAGGATTGGCTGCATTGGCTTTAGCATTTGTTGCTGTGAGCTGCAGCAACGACGAGGATGTGTTCGACCCAAACGCATCTAAGGACACAGCTAAGTATCAGGCAACTTTCGTAAAGACATTTGGTGAACCTGCCGCTAACCACACATGGGGCTTTGGCGAATATAAGCCAGTACGCGGATGGGCTGACCATAATGAGAACATGTGGGCTGATTTCTATTTTGTGCCTGAAGCACTTACAAGCGAACAGATAAACGCTGCTATTGTTTGGTTTACTCTGAATAAGAACCCAGAGGGCGTAGCCATTGACTACAAGCACTTCTTCTACCAGAATGTTGGTTCTACTGCCAACTCAACATGGATGAACCAATTCCTGTGTGGTGGGGATGAGACTCTCTATAACCTTAACTTTGGAAATCAAGACAACTGCGAATCTGTTCATTACGACTATGATGATAATATCGACGCAGATATTAACGACCGTAAGTTGTATCGTGCAGACCGCATCGGCGTAATGCTTGAAGGCAGCACAGAATATTTTGGTTATAAGAACTCTCATGATGGCGATGCTATATATCGTGACTATGTAATCATACCAGGCGAAAGAATTGACGCTTCTCTCGAAGGCAGATATTTCGTAGGTCTTGACTATCATGATGAGTGGAACCCAGAAAGCGGCAATATCGCACTTGACGGTTACTACAACGACTGGATTGTATGTATCACTCCAGGATTCCTGAAGGGTCAGCACAGAATCATCGCTGAGGACTTGAGCGCAGAAGAGGATGGCGACTTCGACTTCAACGACGTGGTGTTCGACGTTACATTCCTTAGCGACACAAAGGCAAGAATCAACCTGCTCGCAGCTGGTGGTACTCTCCCACTCTACATCGGCGAGACAGAGGTACACGAGGCATTCGGTGTTCGCGTAAGCGACATGGTTAACACAGGCATAATGGAGAAAGATTATGTAGAATTCGAAATGGAGTGCAACCATGGATGGAATCCAAATAATATTCCTGTTTACGTAAAGAAGGGCGGCAACCTTGTTGAGCTGACAGCAGAACTGGGCAAGGCTCCTGCTAAGATTTGCGTAAAGAACTTCTACAAGTGGTGCACAGAGCGTGAATCTATCCACACTAAGTATTCACGTTTCAGCAGTTATGTACAGGATCAGAACGTGAAATGGTATTAATATTCACATCAAATACTCTAAACATCAGAGAGTGTCCGCGCGAGGCGGGCACTCTTTTTTTTGCATTTATTTTGCTGTTATGCTAAATTAAAGTAACTTTGCATTATCTTTTGCAAAAGAAAAGTATATGGTACTTAACTACATTTGGGTGGCATTCTTTATCATCGCCTTTGTTATTGCGGTGATAAAACTTGTGTTCATGGGAGACTACAACGTGTTTCCTGCCATGATGGACTCCACGTTTGCATCTTCTAAAACGGCTTTCGAGATTTCTCTCGGACTAACCGGTGTGCTCTCATTGTGGCTTGGCATAATGAAAATTGGCGAAAAAGGCGGAATCATCGATGTTTTTGCCCGTCTGCTCAGTCCGATATTCACCAAACTCTTTCCAGACATACCCAAGGGACACCCTGTTACTGGCAGCATCTTCATGAATATCTCCGCCAATATGCTTGGACTTGACAATGCAGCCACACCACTAGGTCTGAAAGCCATGGAGCAGTTGCAAGAGTTAAACACGAAGAAAGACACCGCCTCCAACCCAATGATTATGTTTCTGGTGCTCAACACCAGCGGACTGACACTCATACCAATCAGCATACTTGTATACCGAGCACAGATGGGAGCCGCACAGCCAACAGATGTATTTGTGCCAATCCTGCTTGCTACCTTTTTCTCAACATTGGCTGGTATTGTAGTAACAAGCCTTTACCAGAGAATCAATCTTGTCAATAAGACCATGCTTCTGACGCTCGGCGGACTGAGCCTTGCCGTGGCGGCGATAATATGGGGATTCAGTCAGATGGATAAAGACCGCATGAACCTTGTCAGCACATCAGTGGCAAACATCATGCTTATGACAATAATCATCGGTTTCATCGTGGCGGGATTAAGGAAAAAGGTTAACGTATACGATGCTTTCATAGAAGGAGCGAAAGAAGGTTTCCAAACCGCCGTGCGCATTATTCCTTATCTTATTGCCATACTCGTGGGCATTGGTGTGTTTCGTGCCTCAGGTGCTATGAACATGATTGTTGATGGTGTGCGCTGGACCGTTGAGACCTGTGGAGCCAACAGCGACTTTGTTGGTGCGCTGCCAACCGCCCTCATGAAACCATTGTCGGGCAGTGGTGCGCGAGGAATGATGGTTGATGCCATGACAACATACGGAGCCGATTCGTTCATCGGTCGTCTGAGTTGTATCTTCCAAGGTTCCACCGACACCACATTCTATATCCTTGCGGTATATTTTGGCAGTGTAGGCATTCGCTATACCCGTCATGCTGTCACTTGCGGCTTGCTTGCCGACCTTGCCGGCATTATCGCTGCAATATTCATCTGTTATCTTTTCTTCTGATAAATAATGGCAAACTTAAAATCCCTGGCTAAGGAAACAGCCATCTATGGACTGAGCAGTATTGTGGGCAGGTTCCTAAACTATCTGCTTGTGCCGCTCTATACCGCTAAACTGTCGGCTGAGAGTGGCGGCTATGGAGTGATAACCAATATGTATGCCTACGTGGCATTGCTTCTTATACTGCTCACCTATGGCATGGAGACCACCTTCTTCCGTTTCTCCAATAAAGAAGGCGAAGATCCAAAGCGCGTTTACAGCACAATACTTATGGCCATTGCAGGCACGTCAACACTCTTTGTGCTGATGGTATTGCTGTTTATTTCGCCCATTTCATCAGCTTTAGGCTATGCCGACCACCCCTCATATGTATGGGTGATGGCTATAACGGTGGCTCTTGATGCCTTTCAGTGCATACCTTTCTCTTGGCTCAGGCAGAATAAAAGACCAATAAAGTTTGCGGCTCTCAAACTGCTGTTCATCATCATGAACATCTCACTCAACCTAATATTCTTTGTGGTTATTCCCCATTTCAGTGGTAAGCCAACGGAGGTGGGTTATGCATTCTATATCAATCTAGCATGTACGGCAAGCATCACATTCTGTTTCTGGCGTGAGCTTACAGGCATAAAGTATGTTTTCGACAAGGCTTTGTTCCGCCGCATGCTCAGTTACAGTTGGCCTATCCTTATCCTTGGAATAGCAGGCATACTTAATCAGACTGCCGACAAGATACTTTTCCCATATATATATAAAGGTGAGAATGCCCACGAACAGTTGGGCATCTATGGCGCAGCCAGCAAGATAGCCATGATAATGGCCATGATAATGCAGGCATTCCGCTATGCCTACGAGCCCTTTGTCTTTGGCAAGGCAAAGGATAAAGACAATCGTGACACGTATGCACAGGCGATGAAGTATTTTATCATCTTTACTCTGCTGGCCTTCCTTGTTGTAGTGGGATATATCGATTTGCTGAAATATATCATTGCTCCCGACTACTGGAGCGGTTTGCAAGTTGTGCCAATAGTGATGGCTGCAGAGATAATGATGGGTATTTACTTCAACCTGTCGTTCTGGTATAAACTTACCGACCGCACCATCTGGGGCGCATGGTTCTCTGGCAGCGGTTGCCTGGTGCTGGTTTTGGGCAATGTGCTTTTTGTTCCGCAATACGGTTTCATGGCATGCGCATGGTCGGGCGTGGCAGGCTACGGCACAGCGATGCTCCTGTCATATTTTGTAGGCCAGCGTTATTACCCCATCAATTATCCTCTTAAGGACATTGCGTGGTATTTGGTGTTGGCAGCCATTTCCTACCATTTCATGGAGAAATACGACTCCCTGCTGCTCAATACGGCAGTGATAGCTTTCTTCGTGTCGTATGTGCTGCATAAGGACCTGCCACCTTCATCGTTGCCGGTGATAGGGAAGTATTTTAGGACCTCCCCCAGCCCCTCCCAAGGAGGGGAGAAGGATTGAGAAGACTAGGAAAAAACCTAAGAAATCCTGGGAAGCCCTAGGAAGCCTAGAAAATCCTAGAGAGCCTAGAGGGCCTAGAAGTTCTAGAGAGAGCCTAGAGAGCTTAGAGAATCCTAGGATATCCTAGAGCATCCTAGTAA
>X430_Giraffe__coassemble_209_pt1 | contig 13954 bp, 10 predicted proteins | sample X430_Giraffe__metabat2_high_PE_008 | metagenome-assembled genome bin X430_Giraffe
GAAAATATAGACCTATACTACAAAAATAAGCCACGGATATTTGCAACTGTGCCGTCATTTTGTCGTATTTTGATGTCAAAACGTCACGAACGTTCAGTCGGCACACTCTTTGTCCTTTGATGCTCACGAACAACCGATTCTAAATCATTTTTAAGAAAGGAGACAAACAATGACATTAGACAAATTCACTATCAAAGCGCAAGAAGCAATACAGCAAGCTGTTAGTATTGCGCAGCAAAGCGGTCAGCAATCTATTGAGCCAGTTCATCTGCTCAAAGGTATCACTGCAAAATCAAAAGACATTACCAATTTCCTTTTCAGGAAACTTGGAGTCAACGTAAATCATATCGAACTATTGCTTGAGCAGGAGATTCAGCATCTGCCTCGTGTACAAGGGGGAGAACCTTATCTCAGTAACGAGTCAAACCGTGTATTGCAAGAGGCGGTAAACATATCACAAAAACTCGGCGACGAGTTTGTTAGTATTGAACCTGTTTTGCTGGCACTGCTTACCATTGGCTCTACAGCATCTCGCATAATGAAGGATGCTGGCATTTCTGAGAAAGACATGCGTGCAGCCATTGCCGAACTGCGCCAAGGTCAGAAAGTACAATCGCAATCAGCAGATGAAAACTATCAGTCATTGGACAAATATGCCAAAAACCTTGTTGAACAGGCACGTGCTGGAAAACTCGACCCTGTTATAGGACGTGATGATGAGATACGTCGCGTGCTGCAGATACTTAGTCGCCGAACAAAGAATAATCCAATATTGATTGGTGAGCCAGGAACTGGTAAGACAGCCATTGTCGAGGGACTGGCAGAACGTATTGTGCGTGGAGACGTACCAGAGAATCTGAAAGACAAACAACTCTACTCACTCGATATGGGCGCACTGGTTGCTGGTGCAAAATACAAAGGAGAGTTTGAGGAACGTCTGAAATCAGTAATCAACGAGGTTACAAAGAGCGAGGGGCGCATCATTCTCTTCATCGACGAGATACATACCCTTGTGGGTGCTGGCGGCGGAGAGGGTGCCATGGATGCAGCCAATATTCTGAAACCCGCACTTGCTCGTGGCGAACTGCGCTCTATAGGCGCCACAACGCTCAACGAATATCAGAAGTATTTCGAAAAAGACAAGGCTCTGGAGCGCCGCTTCCAGACGGTGCTTGTAGAAGAACCAGACGAACTTTCAGCCATCTCTATCCTTCGTGGTTTGAAGGAGCGTTATGAGAATCATCATAAGGTAAGGATTCAGGATGACGCCTGCATCGCGGCAGTACAACTATCAGAGCGATACATCTCCGACCGTTTCCTGCCTGATAAGGCCATCGACCTGATGGATGAGGCTGCTGCAAAGCTTCGCATGGAGCGCGACTCGGTGCCTGAGGAACTTGATGAAATAACACGACGACTCAAGCAGCTCGAGATTGAGCGCGAAAGCATCAAACGTGAAGCAAAAGCCCCCCTTGCATCCCCCGAGGGGGAATCGTTTGGCTACGACCAAAAGCTACAGATGATGGAAAAGCAGATTGCCGAACTAAGAGAGCAGGAGGTTGAGATGCGGGCGCAATGGGAAAGTCAGAAGGAACTAGCCGACAAGTACCAGCAGGCGAAAGAGAGTATTGAAAAATTGAAGTTTGAGGCTGAGCGCGAAGAGCGTGAGGGCAACTACGGGCGTGTGGCTGAGATTCGCTACGGATTGCTTAGGGAAAAGGAAGACGAGATGAACAGCCTTCTTGAGCAGGTGAAAGCCGCCCCGCGGGGAGGACTGGAGGGGGCTGTTACTGCCGACGACATAGCTGAGGTGGTGAGCCGTTGGACAGGCATCCCCGTTACACGCATGATGCAGAGTGAACGAGAAAAACTGCTTCATCTGGAGGAAGAACTGCACAAGCGGGTAATAGGACAGCATGAGGCCATCTGTGCCGTCAGCGATGCCGTGCGCCGTAGTCGTGCCGGACTTCAAGACCCTAAGCGCCCGATAGCATCGTTCATCTTCCTTGGCACTACAGGCGTGGGAAAGACAGAATTGGCAAAGGCGCTGGCAGAGTATCTGTTCAACGACGAGACCATGATGACTCGCATCGACATGAGCGAGTATCAGGAGAAGTTCAGCGTGAGCCGCCTTATCGGTGCGCCTCCGGGATATGTTGGCTACGATGAGGGAGGACAGTTGACAGAGGCAGTGCGCCGCAAACCATACAGCGTGGTTCTGTTCGACGAGATTGAGAAGGCACATCCTGATGTGTTCAACATACTTCTGCAGGTGCTTGACGACGGTCGTCTTACAGACAATAAGGGACGTACAGCCAACTTCAAGAATACAATCATCATCATGACTTCCAATCTTGGCAGTCAACTGATTCGTGAGGAGATTGAGAAGAAAGGTGGCGCACTGAATGATAACGAGATGTACTCACTGCAACAGACTGTATTCAACATGTTGAAGCAGACCATCCGTCCAGAGTTCCTCAACCGCATTGACGACACAATCATGTTCATGCCGCTCAACAAACAGGAGATAGCTCAGGTTGTTTCTTTGCAAATCAATGCCGTGAAGGAGATGTTACGCCCACAAGGCTTCACTCTCGAGGTAACGCCACATGCCATCGACTATCTTGCCGATGCAGGCTTTGACCCAGAGTTTGGTGCTCGCCCTGTAAAGCGAGCCATTCAGAATCTGTTGCTCAACGACTTGTCTAAGAAACTGCTTGCCGGCGAAATCAACCGCGACAATCCTATTAAGGTCGATTCGTTTGGCGAAGGCCTGGTGTTTATAAATTCGTAATGCATATCATTATACATAATAAAAGAACATGCGGAGCAATGAAGCTTCGCATGTTTTTTGATTATCCGCAAAAGACAAACCCTTTCTGTTGTTCGGACATTATGTTATGTAGTAGAGTGCTAGTTCTCTAAATACATTGGTTCTATAGGGCAGAAACGGCCTACTTCTTATCCGCCTCCACGCGCTCTAACCAAGCTGGATATTGTTCAAGAACCTTCTCTGGCCAATAACCATACCATTCATAACCAGTACGACGCTCAGGGTCAACATCAGCCAGTTGCCATACTTTTATGCCATCACGCTGGCATAAGAACGGTGTATTATCAGCCACTTCGTAATAGCGTGCCCAGATAGGCTTGGCTGTGCTGTCAGCAACTGCCACATTATCGTATGGATATTCATGGTTGATAATCTTATCTTCAGGAAGAGGAATCCGCTCAATACGCAAACCTTTGATTTTAACCTTTTCCAACCAGGCAATAGCAGATTTCACAGATTCGATAACCTCGTCAGTTGGTTGCTCAATGCTCATGAGTAGTTGCAGTATGCTACAACTCTCATTGGCTGTTAACCCTTCCAATTCGTATGAACGTGCCTTGACAGGAACAAATGTTTCATTATCATGTTGTTGTCCCCAAGCAGTTTTTACGCCATCTTGTATCACCTGGCATTTCAGTATAAGCTCAATGCCTCGCTGCAAAGCCTCCACTATTCGTTCTCTATCCTCCCGGCTCAGCCACTCAAATCGCTTGTCGCCTTGTTTGATAAGCAAGAATAGTTCTAAAGCACCTGTTGTCACTTCATCGTTGAAGGTTATAGCGTCAACATCCCATCCTCTCCATCCGCCATTCTCTTTCTGGGTATTGAGCAGATGGTTCAATCCTTTCAATGTGCCCGCTTTATACTTCTCTGTCTTGGTACGAGTATATACATCGGCCAAATATATTATTTGCGGAAAGGTATTGCGGTTGTCAAGTGTGCTTCGTTTGTATTTCTCCTTCAGCGCATTCTTTACAGAGTCGGTGGGCAGAATAGCTAACCAATCCACATTCTTGGGCCATCCGCCGTCAGGGTTCTGATAAGCCAGCAAGTTGTCGGCAATACTTTCAAAATCGTCGGCCGCATAGCGTGGGTAGTTACGTTCTTTATGTTCTAAATTCCAATGGTGTATTCCGTCTTTAAAACCATTCAAAGATGGAGCGTCTTTTTTTACCTGTGAGCACGATGCGCACAAGCATATTGCAATACACGCCATTGCAAGTTTTTCTTTTCCCATATAAGTTTTGGTTAGTTGTGTTGTTAATTCAACAAGTAATTGCAAATATACAACAAGTATTTGAAAAACTCCTAACTTAGTTTTGAAAATTGAGTTTCCTTATTGTTCAAGTATTGATTATCGCCTTAATTCCCCAATTCCCCCAATATATAAATAAAAATAGGATGCTTCACATTATTGTGTAATGTCGCATCCTATTTTTATCCATATTTAATGATAGGTTATCTCTTATCGTAAGCATGTAATGGATAATCCGTAGTAAAGTGCAGTCCTCGGCACTCCTTGCGCTCTATTGCCCAGCGGGTGATGAGATATCCCACGTTTATCATGTTGCGCAACTCGCAAATGTCGCGACTTGCCTTTACGCGCTTAAACAGGTTCTCTGTCTCTTCGTAAAGCATGTCAAGGCGGTCCCATGCACGATGCAGGCGCAAGTCGCTGCGCACAATGCCCACATAATTTGACATAATCTGTCCAACCTCCTTGATGCTCTGAGTGATGAGCACCTGCTCCTCATTGGTCATCGTGCCCTCATCGTTCCACTTAGGCACCTTCTCGTTGAAGTCGTATTCGTCGATATGCTGCAAAGAGTGCTTTGCCGCTGCATCAGCATACACCACCGCCTCTATCAGCGAGTTGCTTGCCAGGCGGTTTCCGCCATGCAAACCAGTGCAAGCACATTCGCCAAGTGCATAGAGTCGGTCTATAGACGACAGACCGTTGAGGTCAACCTTAATACCGCCACACATATAGTGAGCAGCAGGGCGCACCGGTATATAATCTTTGGTTATGTCGATGCCCAGGCTAAGGCATTTATTATAAATGTTAGGGAAGTGATGCTTTGTCTCCTCAGCATCTTTGTGGGTAACGTCAAGGCATACATGGTCGAGTCCGTGGCGTTTCATCTCCTTGTCAATGGCACGTGCTACGATGTCACGTGGTGCCAGCGACAGACGCTCGTCATATTTTTCCATAAACGATTCTCCGTTAGGCAGTCGGAGAATGCCACCATAGCCACGCATGGCTTCGGTGATAAGATATGCAGGATGAGTCTCGCCCACATGATGAAGCACCGTTGGGTGGAACTGCACAAACTCCATGTCTGCCACGGTGCCCTTTGCACGGTAAACCATAGCCACGCCGTCGCCAGTGGCGATAACCGGATTAGATGTTGTCTCGTATACCGCTCCGCAACCGCCAGTACACATCACCGTTACCTTAGCAAGATATGTGTCAACCTTTTGTGTTTGTGGCGACAGCACGTATGCGCCATAACAATGAACGTATGGTGTGCGGCGTGTTACTCTTGCGCCAAGATGGTGCTGAGTGATTATCTCAACAGCAAAGTGGTTTTCCTTGATGGTGATTTCTGGATTACTGCGCACAGCCTCCATCAGTCCGCGCTGAATCTCTGCGCCAGTGTCGTCGGCATGGTGAAGTATGCGGAACTCCGAGTGACCGCCCTCGCGGTGAAGGTCAAAATCGCCCTTCTCATTCTTGTCGAAGTTCACGCCCCAGTTTACTAGTTCCTCAATCTGCTCAGGCGCATTCCTCACCACCTGTTCCACAGCCTTGCGGTCGCTGATATAGTCGCCGGCAATAAGCGTGTCGGCTATATGCTTGTCGAAGTTGTCCAATTTTAGGTTTGTCACCGAAGCCACGCCGCCCTGTGCGAAAGTCGTGTTCGCTTCATCAAGGGTGGTTTTGCATATTATGCATACTTTGCCTTTCTTCGCTCTTGCCACTTTCAGGGCATAACTCATGCCAGCTACTCCGGCGCCAATAATCAGGAAATCATATTTGTGAACCATATTCTTGGTATTTTTCTCCACCAGTACCTTCTCAATTTGTGGGATAATAAGGTGGTTGTAATTGTTAATGCAAAAGTAAATAATTTTATTTATAAATTATAGCATATTGGGGTTATTTTTGTGTTTAATCTATATTTTTTGTAACTTTGCAAAGTACAAAACTGAATGTTGAAAACAATAATATATGATAATAAGAAAAATATTATACCTCTGTTTTGCTTTGCTCTTCTTCTCTGCGTCAAGTGTTGCACAAGAGGATTTAACCCCAACTGTCACATGGCAGGAAAAGATGCGCGGCAGACTTGACACTTTGCTTATGCAACCATTGTTGGAGAAGTCGCAGGTGGCCATTATGGTGCAAGACCTCATGACAGATGAGATTGTCTACGCTGTTAATGAGCGCCAGGCCATGCGCCCTGCGTCAACAATGAAGATTATTACAGCGGTTACTGCCCTCGATCTTCTTGGCGGCAACTATCGTTTTACCACCCGTGTGGGATATGAGGGCGAGATAAAAGACTCTGTGTTGTATGGTGACCTGCGTATTAAGGGAGGTTTCGACCCTTTGTTTGATGGCAGCGATATGCACAGAATTGGTCAGATGCTTACAGACTCTGGCATTAAGACGATAGATGGCAATATTATTATAGACCAGACAATGAAAGACACCCTGCAGTATGGTGAAGGATGGTGTTGGGACGATGATAATCCGGTGCTCCATCCGTTTGTCTATCATCATGGTCTTGACAGTATCTGGTTCCCCTTGCCATTCTCAGGAACTGTAGTAGAGCAGATGCAGCCAGTGGTCAGGGCCGACGATGATACCTTGGTTACTGTGATACTTGGAGAGGTTACCCATGGCATGGCAAAGGTGCTTGAGCCCATGATGAAGAAGAGCAATAACTATTTTGCAGAGTCGGTGTTCTATCAGATAGCCGCCTCGCAGTCAGTTGGTGAGCCAGCCTCTGCATTGCATGCCAAGAAGGCAGTAAACAGGCTGATAAACAGTATTGGATTAAAGTCAGCCGATTATAAAGTAGCAGATGGCAGCGGTTTATCATTATATAATTATGTGTCGGCAGAGTTGCTCACCAGAGTCCTGCGCTATGCCTATCGCAAACCGTCTGTATACAAGTATTTTGCCCCATCCCTCCCCATGGCAGGAAACGATGGCACACTGGAGAAACGCATGCGCAAGACGGTGGCCGCAGGAAATGTTCGTGCAAAGACAGGAACGCTCACTGGTATAATTAGTCTTGCCGGATATTCTACAGCAGCCAATGGCCATCCTTTAGCATTTACCATCATCAATCAGGGAGTGCTGAAGGGTAAGGATGCGCGCGACTTTCAAGATAAGGTATGCGAGGTTTTATGTAAGGAATAATAATTCAACGAGGATAAAATGGAACGGTTAACAATATTTTTCGAGCAGTTATTTGTAGAGTGGGGTATGGCTCATGCTACATCTGTGATATTAAGTCATATCACCTTGGCCTTGTTGGCCATCATTGCCGCATTGGCGGTAGGCTTTATCTGCAGCCGGCTCATAGTGCCGGTGGTTATGAAGATAAGCGATAAGACCATGTCTAAATGGGACGATATTATTTTCAATAAGAAGGTGCTTGTCTCTGCCTCACAAATAGTGCCTGCAGTGATTATCTGGACATTCCTGCCAGCAATGTTTTATAGGTATCCCACTGTAGAGATACTGCTTGGCCGCCTTACCGCAGTGTATATCACCGTGATGTCTGTAAAGACGGTGATAACGCTTGTCAACTCATTTAAGATGTTAGACGAAACCGTTTCTACTGCCACACGTCAGTATATCCATACGTTTTGTGGAGTGATGAAGATAGTGGCATTATTCGTAGGCGTGATAATCATTGTTGCCATAGTGATAGACAGAAGTCCTATTGTGCTTCTGGCAGGACTGGGCGCTACCTCGGCAGTGCTCATGCTTGTTTTTCAAGACACCATTAAGGGACTGGTGGCAGGCATACGCCTCACCAGCAATGACATGTTGCACAAAGGCAACTGGATAACCGTGCCAAAGGCAGGCATCGATGGTGTGGTAATAGAGATAACACTAACTACGGTAAAGGTGCGCAACTGGGATAATACAATATTAACCATATCGCCTCAGACACTTGTTGACGACTCGTTCCAGAACTGGCGCGGCATGCAGGAGAGCGATGGCCGTCGTGTTAAGCGAAAGGTTTACTATGATTTTTCAAGTATAGGAACAGTTGATGCTACTATGTGCAAAAGTTTGATTAAGAAGGGCTATTTCAAAAGCGATGAGATACGTCCAGGCATGACCAATATTACTCTCTATCGCCGTTATATGGAGCGCTTCTTGTCAAAGACAGCAGCTGTAAACAAAGATATGATTATTATGGTGCGCCAGTTGGAGGCAACAAATACAGGACTGCCCATAGAGTTTTATTTCTTCCTTACTGATAAGACATGGGTAAACTACGAGCACAACCTTGCCGATATCATGGATTCAATATACGCCATTACTCCTGAGTTTGGACTGAGAATCTTCCAACTGCAGTATGGAAATCAAGTATAATAAACGGAGTTAGGATATTTCAGTCCGTCGCTAACAAATGCCACTATTGCAGTATAGTTATCGAGTCCGTATGTCTCGCAAATGTCGTCCAGTGTCTGTATAATATCCTCAGGTGTCTTTCCTTCTCTCATTATCTTTATAAGATTGTCCTGAGTTGTGCTTTTGTATATGCCGTCGGTGCATATCAGTATCCTGTCTCCGTCCATCAGGTGTGTCTGGAATATGTCAGGTTTTACCACCGAGCGCCTGAAAGGGAAAAAACATTTGTTCAGCACCTCCTTTTCTCCGCAAATCTCAGTATGGTCTATGGTCTGGAATATCACTCCCATTCTTGGTCTTATCAGATAGCATCTGCTGTCGCCGAGGTTGGCTATTGTTATGCTGTTGCGCCTGATGCTTGCCATTACAAGCGTTGTGCCCATCTCGGCGTAGTTCATGGCCTTTGAACGCTCGTTAATATTGTCAAAGGCTATGTCGCATGCCTTTTTTACCTTCTCGTCAGTATCGGGAGTAGTTGTAAACTCTTCCCAATAAGCTGCTATGCTGTTTGCCACTATCTCGCTTGCCACCTCGCCATTATCATGACCGCCCAGTCCGTCACATGCAATACCTGTCCATCCCTCCACTTCAGGATGGTTCAGTACCCTCAGAGCATCTTCATTATTATGCCGTTTGCCTGTTTTTGATATAGTGGCGTGTTTTATTAACATACTGTTTGTTTAATGGATAAAAGGTTTACAAGTTCAAAATTACTCAATATTATTGTAGTGCCAAAATATTTTGCGTAAAATGTGAGGCTGGTGTGGGCAATTTATGAAAATTCGTGAAGTCAGAGAGTAATTCTCTATCTAAAAAACAACCACGAATTACTCTTATCTCACAATTCTTTTTTAAGAGTCATGCTCCCTAAAGAATAATTTGTGAAATCCGAGTAATTCGTGGTTTTAAAATTAATTCGTGCTCTTAAGAGTTATGCCTTGAAACTCTCCAGGTCTTCAGCTTTGAAAGCCTTGATGTAAGCGGCATGGCCGTTAACGTCAGCTTCAGCATGGCGAACATAAACCTGTGCGCTCTTTGCAAACATCTCAGGTGCGCGTGTAGCATCGTCGAGGATGAGCAGTGACATCACAATGTCGCCAGTCATATCGTACAGACGGCGAGCGAGGAAGTCCTGCATATCCTGGTTGGCAGCCTCTTTCACATAGTTGAGAGCACCCTCATACAGTTCAACAAACTTAGCTACGCGAGCCTGCAGTGGCTTCAAGTCCTCTGCCACCTCCTGCTCCAGCATCTCCTTGATGATGGTGAGGTATGTGCCGTTGGTGATGTAACGGATGGCTGCAACCACCTGCAACTGTGTAGTACCCTCGTAGATAGAGAAGATACGAGCATCACGATACAGACGCTGACACTTATACTCCATGATGAAACCAGAACCGCCATGCACAGATATTGCGTCGTAAGCATTCTGGTTAGCATACTCAGAGTTCATACCCTTTGCCAGTGGTGTGAAAGCATCAGCCAAGCGTGTGTACTTCTTCATCTCCTGACGCTCCTCTGGAGTAAGCTTGCGGTCGCGCTGAATATCCTCAAGCGCCTTGTAGATATCTACATAGCGAGCTGTCTGGTAGAGTAGTGAACGGCCTGCGTCGAGCTTTGCCTTCATGCGGCTCAGCATATCATAAACAGCAGGGAACTCGATAATCTTCTGTCCAAACTGTGCACGCTCCTTTGCGTATGCCAATGCCTCGTTGTATGCCTCCTGCTCAACACCTACCGACTGTGCTGCGATACCCAGACGAGCACCGTTCATCAGTGCCATCACATACTTGATAAGTCCCAGCTTGCGGTCGCCGCAGAGCTCAGCCTTGGCGTTCTTGTATGTCAACTCACATGTTGGTGAACCATGAATACCCAGCTTGTGTTCGATGTGGCGCACGTCAACACCGCCGTCACGCTTGTCGTAGATAAACATTGACAGTCCGCGGCCGTCCTTTGTGCCTTCCTCAGAACGAGCCAGTACAAGGTGGATGTCAGAGTCGCCGTTGGTGATGAAGCGCTTCACGCCATTCAGTCGCCAGCACTGGTTCTCCTCATCGTAGGTTGCCTTGAGCATCACGCGCTGCAGGTCAGAACCAGCATCAGGCTCAGTAAGGTCCATTGACATGCCCTCGCCCTCACAGATGCGTGGGATGTACTTCTGGCGCTGCTCCTCGCTGCCGAACTCATAGAGAGTATCGATACAGCTCTGCAATGACCAGATATTCTGGAAACCAGCGTCAGCAGCAGAGATAATCTCGCTGAGCATAGAGAATGTCACGTTAGGCAGGTTCAAACCGCCGTAGCGTCTTGGCATAGAGATGCCCCATAGTCCTGCCTTGCGTGTAGCGTCTATATTCTCGAATGTCTTACTTGCGTAAATCATGCGTCCGTTTTCGAGGTGTGGACCCTCAAGGTCTACGCTCTCAGAGTTTGGAGCGATGATATTTGCTGCCACGTCACCTGTGATATCGAGTACCTGCTTGTAGTTCTCGATAGCATCCTCGTAGTCAACTGGAGCGTCATCATAAGTCTTTGCGTCTTCGTAGTTGCGCTCTTTCAGTTCTACGATGCGCTGCATCAGAGGATGGTTCAAGTGGAACCCAATCTCTGGATGGTCACTATAATAGTTTGCCATAATCTTGAAAATGAAGAATGAAGAATGAAGAATGAAGAATTTGCTTCCGCTTTCATTTCAATCGTCATCGGCATTCTTTTCTCCTTTTTTATTATTGTTATTCTTTTTTACTGTTTTTATTGACGAAACCAATAATGCAATAAGTTCGCTGCAATCTGTTGCCATGCTTTCAAATTCTTTATCTGATATCTGTTCTGTGTCATGCAGCAGGTTCAGCCAGTTCATTGTCTCATTGGCTTCCTTGAGAGCTATATGAAGTTTGAATGTGAAGTCAGAAGGACTTTGTGCAAATACCGATTCATGAATATTGGCAGAGATAGATGTTCCAGAGCGTAAAACTTGTTTGTAGATAACCATCAATTTGTTGTCATTCCCAGAGAAATGCAGAAACATCTTGGTTATTCTTACAGCAAAAGCATAGCTTTTTATTATGTAAAATAGAACCCTCTCTTCTGTAATTAATCATATTGCGGAAGCAAATTCTTCATTCTTCACTCTTCATTCTTCATTTACTTAGAGTTACTTTTGTAATACTTAATCAACTTAGGAACCACTTCCTCCACAGTGCCAACAATTACGTAGTCGGCAATCTTGTTGATTGGAGCATCTGGGTCGTTGTTCACTGAGATGATGATGCCTGAATCCTGCATACCTGCGATGTGCTGAATCTGACCAGAGATACCGCAGGCGATATATACCTTTGGATGAACGGTCACACCAGTCTGACCAATCTGGCGGTCGTGGTCAAGCCAACCAGCATCAACGGCTGCGCGGCTGCCGCCCACCTCACCGTGGAGCACCTTTGCCAACTGGAACAGCATGTCGAAATTCTCCTTTGAGCCAACGCCATAACCGCCAGCAACAACGATAGGAGCACCCTTCAGGTTGTGGTCTGCTTCCTGCACCTCGTGAGTGAGCACTTTCACTACGTATGCCTCTGGAGACACATATTTAGATACTTCTGGATAAACCACTTCTTTCTTGCACTCACCCTCATAGACAGCCTTCTGCATCACGCCCGAGCGTACAGTCGCCATCTGTGGACGGTTGTCTGGGTTTACGATTGTTGCCACGATGTTGCCACCGAAAGCAGGGCGAATCTGATAGAGCAGATTCTCATAAACCTTATTGTTCTTCTTGTCCTCGTAAGGACCAATCTCCAGTTCGGTGCAGTCTGCTGTCAAACCGCTGAACAGAGATGACGAAACTCTTGGACCAAGGTCGCGGCCAATAACAGTTGCACCCATAAGACATATCTGTGGTTCCTCCTCCTTGAAGAGGTTCACCAGGATGTCGGTATGTGGAGCCGATGTGTATGGGAACAGACCCTCGCCGTCAAACACGAAGAGTTTGTCTACTCCGTATGGCAGTATCTGCTCCTCCACCTTGTCCTTGATGCCAGTACCGGCAACAACAGCGTGCAGCTCTACATTCAGTTGATTGGCAAGCTTGCGTCCTTTCGTCAGCAATTCCTGAGATACTTCCTGTACCTGTGTGCCTTCTATCTCGCAATATACAAAAACGTTGTTCATATTTCTTTTCTGAATGAAGAATGTAGAATGAAGAATGAAGAATTCCCTACCAAGTCCCACAGAAGAATCCTTATGGGTGTTTCGGTAAATGAGTTGCGGTAGCAAATTCTTTATTCTTCATTCTTAATTCTTAATTTAACCAATGATTTTCTCCTCCAACAATTCCTTAATCATGCCCTCGATGTCTGCGTCGCTGCCAGTGAGAGTCTTTGACTCCTTAGCCTGGAATACTATGTTCTGAACAGCCTTCACCTTAGTTGGCGAACCGCTCAGTCCGCACTGCTGTGGGTCACCGTCAACATCAGCCACATCCCACTGTGTCAGTGTGAGATATGGACGCTCCTCATACAACTCCTGATATGGCATGTCTGGTGTGCGCTCCAGCGGAGCTGTAGCACGCTTGTACTTCATCACCAGCTTAGCGTTCTGCGGACGGCAAGGAGCAGCGCTTCCGTTCACTGTCACAACAACAGGCATCGGAGCCTCTACTGTCTCTACGCCACCGTCAATCTGGCGGCGGATAGTCAGCTTGCCATCCTCACACTTCAGAATCTCCTCAGCGTATGTTACTTGGTTCAGTCCCAGTTTCTGAGCCACCTGTGGACCCACCTGTGCTGTATCGCCGTCGATAGCCTGGCGACCGCCGATAACGATGTCCACATCACCAATCTTCTTGATGGCAGTAGCCAGTGCATAAGAAGTGGCAAGAGTGTCGGCTCCGGCAAACAAGCGGTCGGTCAACAACCAACCCGTATCTGCACCGCGGTATAGTCCTTGACGGATGATTTCTGCTGCTCGTGGAGGTCCCATGGTCAGGATACCTACTGTAGAACCTGGATTCTGCTCCTTTAATCGAAGAGCCTGCTCCAGGGCATTTAAGTCTTCAGGATTGAAGATTGCAGGCAGAGCGGCACGGTTGACAGTTCCTTCAGCTGTCATGGCGTCTTTGCCCACATTTCTTGTGTCTGGTACTTGCTTAGCAAGCACTACAATTTTTAAACTCATAATGTTTATTTAATTATTAGTGTATATTTCAGTTTATCCGTACAAAATTAGTCTTTTTTTACTTTTTGACAAAGAAAAACGGTCAAAAACTGCACATTATAAACCAAAACGTGCACAAATCAACATTTGTGCACGTTTCATTCAGTCCGCCCGAACAGAATACCTTATAGTAATAATCCCTCATCTCTCATCTCTCATCGTTCATCGTTCACCGTTCACCGTTAATCCTTTTTTAAAAGGAGTGCAGGAGTTCAGGAGTGACGCTTCGCTTAGGAGTGTAGACG
>X430_Giraffe__coassemble_212_pt1 | contig 13810 bp, 8 predicted proteins | sample X430_Giraffe__metabat2_high_PE_008 | metagenome-assembled genome bin X430_Giraffe
GTCCTGCCTTTTCTGGTTCGAGTCCGGATACCCCAACAAAAAGGTTTCCTTCGGGAAACCTTTTTTCGTTATATGCGCTTTCTTAACTTTAATCACAAAAATAAGTCAGGCGCACCGAAGCGCGCCTGACAATATTGGGAGTATTTTTTTGTTTACAATTTCTTATACACCATATCAATTTTTGTGTATTTCTTTTCTTTACCATTGCTCCAATGTTCGAAAACACCAAGAGGCTTAGTCAGAGGTTCGCCATTAGTTTTATAAACAGCACCACTTGGAGTATTTGGAATACTTGCAGCCTCACGCAAATACTCATCACAATAGTTGAAGCTGCCAAACTCTGGCCACTCACTAATAAGCAAGTCCATTGCCACGGCATCGGCAGCGAGTGGATCTTGCGATGCTATGATTGAGCAACACCACTCGTTATTGAATGGTTGCTTCTGCCATTTAGGATTAGGAGCGCCATTAACATCGCGTGAGCCATAGGTTCCATCAATAAGGTTTAGAAGGCATTTGCCACCCATGTGCTTATGTGCTATAAAGTCAACAAAAGTCTTGTAGCCTGGTTTGCCATGTCGCTTATCAGGACTAAAGTTGTTGTGTGCGTTTTTACGCCATTGCAAAGCGATATCAGTTGCACCATACCAGTTCTTTGCTGTAAGGGTTACGCCTGGACCTTTGTGAGTCTTCAATAATGCGCTATTTATAAGATAGTCGGCATCGACTATGCACTTTGCCAATCCGCGTGCCAGTTTGCCATTATCCTGAGAGTATTGTATCTGCTCTGGATAATATTCACATTTTATCCTGCCATTGCCACCAACATTATCAATAAAGGTGACAGAAGGGAACTCACGCTTTACCTTATTATATATACTATCTGTGATGCAGCGGCTCGGTTCGCAGATAATGATGTCGCGCTGGTCTACCCCACCCTTGTTAACCATTGAGCGCACAAGCGCCAAAGTTACAAATGGCGAAGAGTTCAGTTCGATAGTGTCATGATGTGTTATGGCATTATTCATATTCAGTTTGATAGTAATCTTCTCACCTCGCTTATAACCGCGGTTACCACGTGCATGAGTTTTATTGAAATTCATGAATAATGCCTTCCATGCTTTCTTTATATTAGTCTGATTAGTAAGCGTCATAACCATCTCATCGACCATGGCATCAGCCTTGGCCTGAGAATTCCAACGGTCTTCAACCCAAAGACCTGTCTTGCCATCCCAAGTGGCCACACCTGGAGAATGAATCCATGCCACACGTCCAGGGAAGTTACCAATACCCTCTCCCATCGGCTGATTAGCACCTACGAAAAGGCGTGGTTTTGGTGCATTGAAATCGCCGAAGAACATACGGTCGCGGTTTACTGGAGCGCTGAGCAACTGTATTGTTGTTGACGGACCGAGATCTGGGTCTTTCCATGAGCGCAGTTCCCATACCACCTTGCCATCAGGGGTAATCTCTACTGCTTGAAGAGGCGCATTGAGAGTATCGAGAGGCACCTTATTCCATTCATTATACCAGTTATTGATTATAACATTGCCATTCTTCAAACGCAATGCCTTCTGAGCCTGAGTAAAACCTATTTTGCTGGCATCGTAAGACCATACTGTCTCGCCATTGCGCTTTATCTCTCTGACATTGCCGCGACGGCCTACAACCAACAGATTGCCATTTGGCTGCTCAGCAACTGACCATGCACCGCCTAACTGCCAACGGTTTATCTCCTTGCCGTTGGCGTTATACTCACCAACAAAACCCATGCCCATATTGGCTACAAGCAGTGTGCCAGAAGATGAAAGGCGAGCATTACGGAACTGTCCATGAACTGAACCTTTCTCATTGTATGGAAGTTCAAACTCCTGAACTATACGAGTTGAAGGAATCTCCATCACAATGGCTTTGGCTGGTTTTCCATTCTGAATAAAGATAACATGATTCTTACCTATTGGCTGGATGGTGTGAATCTCAGTACCTTCTGGTGCAAGATAACTCCAGATGGTCTTATCATCTTGAGTAACTTCAGCTATACCATACTGATGAGCAATAAGGATATGGCCATCGCGCAGAAGTACAGCGTCACTTATCTCACCGCGATCTTTCTTGTTGTAATACTGCCATCTGACCTTGCCATCCTTAACAATAAACATACGCTGTTTCTTGCTCTGACCAGCATAGAAGAAGTCATGACGAGAAAGGTCTGTTGAAATCTCTGATTGCGCACATGTCCCTATTACAAACAGGAATAGCGCCAACATTGTGAAAATACTTTTTTTCATAATTATAATAGCAGATTAGTTAAAAGTAAATAAATTAAGTTGCTTGTTTTAAGTTTGCATATAAACAAGACCACGAATTAACCGAATTACGTAAATTAATATCTATTGATAAAATTCTTCGTGTTATTCGAATAATTCGTGGTCTTTAATTTAAGAGAGGTATCTATTTTATATTTGGGTTATCCTCTGTTTTCAGCATCGATAGCCTTAATCTTCTCACGAACAAGGTTGAAATCATCCTTAAGTTTCTGCACCTTGCGGTTCATCTCATCAATCAGACTATTACCCTTCTTGCTGCTTGCGTTAAGGAAGCCAAGGTTGTTCTCGTAAGTCTGTATCTCGCTCTTCAGCGCATCATATTGACGCATAAGACGTGCACGCTCATTATCAAGTGCGCTCTCACCCTGCTCAGCTACATTCTTAATCTTATTCTTAAAATTGTTAAGACGTCGCTTTGCGACATTTACATTCATCTCTTTGTAGAGCTTATCGAGAACCTCATGGTATTCTTTGTACAACTTGTCTTTCTCCCTGAAAGGCACATGGCCTACGGCATTATACTCAGCGACAAGTTTCTGCACTGTCTCCTGAATATTCTCTCCAGCCTCAGCGGCAACAGCCTTCAGTTGCTCTATGATTGAACGTTTCTTCTCAAGATTAGAATGTTCTTCATTACGCTGTCCAGCATTGGCCGCATTGCGTGCCTCAAAGAAATGATTACAAGCAGCAAGGAATTCCTCCCATAACTGGTCGCCAAGTTTCTTTGGCACCACACCAATGGTCTTCCATTCCTTCTGGAGCAGAATAAGCTTATCACTTGTTGACTTCCAGTCTGTGCTGTCTTTAAGCGCATTGGCCTTCTCAACAAGTGCGCGTTTCTTGTCTGCATTATCTTTGAACGAGTCTTTCAACACCTTGAAATATTCTGCCTTGCGAGCAAAGAAGTCGTCACAAGCAGCACGGAAACGCTCAAAAATTTTAACGTTCATCTTCTGAGGAGCAAAACCAATGGTCTTCCACTCTGTCTGGATATCAATAATTTCCTTTGTCTTCTTCTCCCAGTCACCAGAACCCTTGCACTCCTCTGCAACGAGAGCTTCTACTCTTTCGCAAAGAACTGTTTTGCGGGCAAGATTATCCTCCTCTTTAGCGCGTAAGTCCTCAAAATACTGCTGATGACGCTTGTTCACAACAGTAGAAGCAGCCTTGAAACGTGACCATATCTCCTCACGAAGTTCTTTTGCCACAGGACCTATCTCTCGATATTCCTGATGCAGCTTCTGCAACTGATGGAAAGCGCTTATAAGGTCTTCCTCCTCTGCCAGTTTATCCGCAGCCTCACAAAGACGGGTCTTTAATTCAAGATTCTTCTTGAAATCATACTCGCGTGCCTCGCTATTCAACTTCAGCAAGTCGTAATACTGCTCAACATACAACTGGTAGTTCCTCCACAGTTCATTTGCCTTAGAAGCTGGTATATTCTTTATATCCTTCCATTCCTGCTGCAACACCTTAAATTCCTGATATGACTTATTAGCCTCCTCAGGGGTTGTAAGCATGGTCTTTATCTTTTCTATTATATCAAGCTTTTTCTGCAAGTTTGCTTCTTTTTCAGCCTCCTGCTCGCGGAACACCTTGGCACGCTTTTCACGTATTACCAACATCTCTGCCTTAAAAGCCTCTTCAACCTCATCAGGACGCACCTGATAAGCCGCTGGGTCACCGCCCTCCTCGAGATACTGCTTGAGTTCTGCATCGCGCTCTGCATTATGTAGCTTATAGAACAAAGTCTTCAGGTAATCAACCTCGTCTTTCTTTGGCGATTCCTCCTGAGCAATTTCACGGATTCGTTCAAGAATCTCGGCCTTGGTTTCATAGACCTTACGTTCTGCCTCCTCTGATTCCGGTGTTTCTACTTGAGAAGCATCATCAAGCACAGCCTCAGCTGGTTGCTCAACAACTGCTTCTTCTACTTTGTTCACTTCTTCTGTCATACCCTGTGAAAGGGTCATTTCTTGAGAGTCCATCATTTAAACTTTTAATTTAGTTAATGATTCGAATGTTACAATATTACATAAAATTTAGCCACAAACTTAATTAAAAATATTGTAACGACCTAATTTTCAGTATTATTTTTTGATTTTTCGTCCTTAAATCAAGCGTTTATAACGCAAAATCCACCAAGAAAGTCCAGAAATGGCTATTGACAATACCAATGCGATAATGAAACCATAACTGTTTGACTCCATTCCATTAACAAGGTTCATACCAAACAAACTGGCTATGAGCGTTGGGAACATCATGATAATCGAAACAGATGTGAGAGTACGCATCACTGTGTTCATATTGTTGTTGATGATACTTTGATAGGTTGCCATAGTGGATTCAAGAATGTTGGCATAGATATGCGCCGTCTCACGCGCCTGCGTAATCTCAATGTTTACGTCTTCAATAAGGTCAGCATCAAGTTCGTCTATCTGCAACTTAAACTTCAGCTTAGACAACAATGTCTCATTACCACGGATAGAGGTAATAAAATATGTGAGCGAATCCTGAAGACGGCTCAAACCTATCAGCGACTCGTTATTAACACCACGGTCGAGATTACGTTTGGCTGTTTCAATAAGTCCATTGATTTGCTTCAAACGCTTAAGATACCACACTGCCGATGACAGGAACAGGCGGAAAATCATATCTACATAGTCGGTAAATCCCTCTGCTCGTTTCTGCTGGAAACTTACAAAGTCTATCATCATGTTTGTCTCATAATAACAAACAGTGATGGTTACATCGCGCTTGTGAATGATACCCAATGGCACGGTAGTATAAGGCGTGCGTGAACGTATCTCCTTGACGTATGGTATACGGAGGATGATTAGCATCCATCCATCGTCATACTCATAACGAGCACGCTCATCGGCGTCACTAATGTCAGAAAAGAAATAATCTGGGATATTGAATCTTTCTTCAAGTTCTTGCTGATCATCTTCTGTTGGACATGTAACCTGTATCCAACAATTTGGCTGCCACTCATTGATGGCATGCAACCCTCCTGTAGTATTCCAGTATGTTTTCATTTGCTAATCCTCAATAATTAATTTGGCAGGAGGATTAGCAAATATTGCAAAATCCTCACGCCTTACTGATTGTAATTCTCCGCGTGATAATCGTCCATTTCTATATTAAAATTGATTTTTTGCCGTGCAAAGATAATTGTTTTTTTCAATATCACAAGCAAAAAGTTGGTAAAATTAACTCTTTGCTTGCATTTTCCACACATTATATTATTCCAAACCGTCCAGATGATTTTTCAATGTCATCAGTTCCTGCTTAATCTCTGTCAGACGGTCTATAACCTCAGCAGTCTTGTCTGCCCCATCGCGATTGCTGCTGATAATACTTTTTGCCGCAGCTATCTTAAAGCCTCTTACCTTTACAAGATTATGAATGAGTCGTATCTGCTCAATATCCTTCTCTGCATATTGCCTAACCTTGCTCGGTCCCTTAGTCTTTGGTCTTAAATAAGGAAACTCCTGCTCCCAATATCTCAGAGTACTTTCATTAAGCCCAAACATTTCAGCCACCTCACTTATTGAGTAATACAACTTCAGATTCTTATTTAAATTAAGCGCCATAATCTTTGAATTGCTTATTGTTATATTAATTATTTTGCAAAGATAATATAAAAAATGAATAATAAAGACGAGGCATATAAGTTTTTTTAAGTCAAATTGTTCATTAAAACATAGAAATGATATCTATAATTACTTTTTGTAATTGGTATTATTCCGCACACCTATTTATAAATAGTTACAAAAATAGGGTCAGCTAATGCCAACCCCATTCCTATTTATGTTCAAGAAACATCTTGCTAAATTAACCCTTCATCTTATAAGCGCTTCGTCCGTATGCAATGATTATGAGGAAACAGATGAATGGCAATACAAATGATACGTTAACTGCAGGCATGCCCATTATCTCCTTCATATCGATAATCATTCCTTGCAGCGGTGGCATAAGAGCACCACCCACGATTGCCATCACGAGGAAAGCAGCACCAAGCTTAGTGTCTTGAGTGTCTACATTCTCAAGAGCTATACCATAGATTGACGGGAACATGATTGACATGAACAAACTGATCAGCACCAGACTATACAATCCGAATATGCCATTGATGGCTATGGCTCCGAAAGTGCAAACAGAGGCACCTATACCAAATATCATAAGCAGTTTGCGGGTGTTGACAAACTTCATGATGTATGTTCCAATAAAACGTCCTCCAAGGTTAAGCGACATCGCTACGATATTAAATCTCTGTGCTGTTGCCTTATCTATTCCAAGATTGTCTGCGTACTGTATAATGAATGTCCACACCATAATCTGAGCACCCACATAGAACATCTGCGAGAATACACCATTGCGGTAAATCTTGTTGTTCCAAAGGTTAGACAATGTTTGCTTCACTGTATGCACATTACCCTCTATCGCCTCTTCTTCCTTAACTTTAGGCATCTTGGTAATGGCTATAATAACAAATACGCAGAGCACAACCAAGCCGAGAGCTACGTATGGGTCGCGAATAACGGCAAGGTCATGCAAACGTATGGCAGCCTTTTCCATATCAGACAAGGTGTGGAAGAAAGTCTGACCTGCAGCATCACGGGCATCTGACTGAAGGAAAGGCAGCACTATGAATGATGCTACAGCCATACCACTTAGCGAACCAACAGGATTGAATGCTTGTGCCATATTCAGACGGCGTGTTGATGTCTCCTTATCACCAAGCGAGAGGATAAACGGATTGGCTGTAGTCTCAAGGAAAGCCAAACCAAACGTTAGGATATAGAGTGACAAGCAGAAGAATGTGAACTCCTGATATTCTGCAGCAGGGATAAAAAGGAATGCGCCAAAAGCGTAAAGTCCCAGTCCAAGCAGAATACCACTCTTATAACTGTATTTGCGTATAAACAAAGCTGCAGGAATGGCCATCGTTGCATAACCGCCATAGAAGGCAAACTGAATCATCGACGCCTTGGCTGCCGACAACTCCATCACTGTTTGAAAGGCTGCCACCATCGGGTTGGTAATATCATTGGCAAAGCCCCACAGCGCAAACAACGATGTGATAAGTATAAATGTCAAAAGGTACTTTTTGGGTACCAGTGGTTTCTTTTGTTCCATAGTTTTATTATTTAGTTGACAAGTGGGATATTTTTGAATATGCTGAGACACCTAGGATGCCTAAGATTTCCTAGGATATCCTAGGTTTCCTAGATCATCCTAGGTATCCACTAATCAACTTATTTATACACTGGTCCGTAAGTCTGACATGCTCTGTAGTCAGCACCTTCCTTGTCCATGCCGAAAGCATTCCAGCATGCAGGTCGGAAAATCTGGTCCTCAGGAACATTGTGCATACAAACAGGAATACGGAGCATTGATGCGAGAGTAATGAGATCGGCACCAATATGTCCATAACTGATAGCGCCATGGTTTGCTCCCCAGTTGTTCATCACTGAATAAACATCCTTGAAAGCATCCTTTGTTGCATCGAGGCGTGGCACAAACCATGTTGTAGGCCATGTTGGATCGGTACGCATATTGAGTGTCTCAAACACATCCTGATCAACATCAGCAGTCCATCCCTCTGCAATCTGCAGCACAGGACCTAAGCCCTTGATAAGATTCAGACGACTCATGGTTACAGGCATGCCACCCTTGCTCAAGAACTGAGAAGAGAAACCACCACCACGGAAGTAGTCACGATCGGCAGGCATCCAGTTAGTATTCTTCAAGCAAGCCTCAACATCAGCCTCTGTCATTTCCCATGATGGTTTCATACATGGTTCACCATCGGCATTTGTACTTGCGCCTGTAGCGTCGAGCGTTGTTGCACCAGAGTTGATGAGATGTATCATACCACCTGCAGCCAATCCTGTCAGTTCCTTACCTGTAACACGCTTAACAGCCTCTGGGCTCCAGTATGTACGCACGTCAGAGAACATCTGTCCGCAACCTGTGAGCAATTTACCGAAGAGCATTGACACACCATTCAACGCATCATTCTCTGTGGCCAGCACGTATGCCTCACGAATACCATTCCAGTCGAAAGTACTGCAGAGCAGTGCCTCAGAGAAGTCACCATTTGGTTTCCAGTCTGTCCACTGACGCTGTCCTTGGAATCCGGCAGCAATGGCATTGTGTCCGATAGCCTCTTCCTTGAATCCCATCTCACGCAGTTTAGGATTGCCAAACATCAGGTCACGAATGATGATAGTCATCTTAACAACAAACTCCCAGTCTTCATCCTTGCCTTGACGATCCTTCTGCTTCTCTGGACGATTCTTGTCCCAACCCTCATTTGGTTTGCAGTATTTCTCTGTCCATGCCATGGCCTTAGCATATTCCTCTTGGTCATAGATGCCTTCATCCATACGGCGGAGAATCTCCACTTCATCAACGCTCTCACTGCGCATGCCCAGATAATCCTGAAAGAAGTCTTGATCGACGATACTTCCTGCAATACCCATACACTGGCTTCCAACGCTCAGATAACTCTTTCCGCGCATTGTAGCCACCGCCTGTGCCGCACGTGCCCAGCGCAGAATCTTCTCTGCCACATCAGCAGGTATTGTATTGTCTGATAAGTCTTGAACATCATGGCCATAGATACCAAACGCTGGCAATCCCTTCTGTGCATGACCTGCAAGCACTGCTGCAAGATAAACAGCACCTGGACGCTCTGTTCCATTGAATCCCCATACTGCCTTTGGCCAGTGTGGATGCATATCCATAGTCTCTGAACCGTAACACCAGCATGATGTAACAGAGATAGTTGCACCTACGCCACACTTCTCAAACTTTTCTGCGCATGCAGCAGTCTCTGCCACACGACCAATAGTGCCATCGGCTATAACACACTCTACTGGTGTGCCATCAGCATTGTGAACATTATTACTAATCAGTTCGGCTACAGCCTTAGCCAAACACATTGTCTTCTCTTCCAGTCCTTCGCGGATGCCACCCTGACGGGCATCAATAACAGGACGTATACCAATTTTTGGATAATTGCTCATATGTTTATTGTTATTTTAAGTTTTTCTATCTTAAGTTTTCCCTGGAATCCTAAGAATCTTAGGATATCCAGTCTATGCTAGAAATTTAAGTATTTGCCCAAGAGACACGCTTCTGGTCACCGATAATCTCTTGCACCTCTTTTACAAGCTGTTCATCGGCAGGTTCCTTGATATACTCAATATTCTTCAATAGATTCTCTGGACGTGTTGTGCTAAACAACGTTGATGCTATACGGTCGTTCTGAATTGAGAACTGCATGGCAAGTTTCTCTATAGGATAACCCTTTGCCTTACAATGCTCAGCAGCTTTTACACAAGCCTCAACCAATGGCTTTGGAGCCGGATGCCACTCTGGTACACCACGCTCTGTGAGCAAGCCCATAGAGAATGGCGAAGCACTGATTACTCCCACACCGTTTTCCTCAAAGAAATCAAGGAAATCTACTAGTTTGTCGTCATTCAAACAGTAGTGGCAGAAGTTAAGCACACTCTCAACTGTTCCCTTAGGCGTGTGCTCAATCACCCACTTCAGATTCTCCAGTTGAAGGTCTGTAATACCCACATGGCCAACCACACCTTTATCCTTGAGTGCAACAAGCGCTGGCAGTGTCTCATCTACAATTTGATTAAGATCAGCAAACTCTACATCGTGAACGTTTATTATATCTATAAAATCGATGTTCAGACGTTCCATGCTCTCATAAACACTACGGGTAACACGCTCTGCTGAGTAGTCCCAAGTGTTCTTACCATCCTCACCATAACGTCCAACCTTGGTAGACAGATAATACTTATCACGAGGAATTTGCTTCAGAGCCTTACCAAGCACTGTTTCTGCCTTATAATGGCCATAATATGGAGAAACATCAATAAAATTGATGCCTGCGTCAATAGCCGCAAAAACCGAGTCGATACCCCTGCCCTCATCAAATGAATGGAACACTCCACCCAATGAAGAAGCGCCATAACCTATTTCGGAAATCTTTAATCCTGTATTTCCAAGTTCTTTGTATTTCATATTGCGCAATAGTTTTATAGTTTTAATTGTTTATTGGGCAAAGTTAATTAAAATATTGGAAAACACGAAAACGAGAGGTAAAAATTTGCTAATCTCACTGAAACAAAGTAACTTTGCACACCGATTTACAATATATTGAAAAATCAAGATTTATGATGACAGCAAATGAAATACGTGACTCGTTCAAGAAATTCTTCGAGTCAAAGCAACATCTTATCGTGCCTTCTGCACCGATGGTTATTAAGGATGACCCCACATTGATGTTTACTAATGCGGGAATGAACCAATGGAAAGACATTATTTTAGGTACTCGTGACCCAGAACCACGCCGCCGTGCCGACACACAGAAGTGTCTGCGTGTGAGCGGCAAGCACAACGACCTCGAGGAGGTGGGACACGACACCTACCACCACACCATGTTTGAGATGCTTGGCAACTGGTCGTTTGGCGACTACTTCAAGCAGGGAGCTATCGACATGGCATGGGAATATCTTGTTGATGTAATAGGACTGAATCCAGAGGATATTTATGTTACTGTGTTCGAGGGTGACCCAAGCGAGAACCTTGAGCGCGACGACGAGGCTGAGCAGTATTGGCTGAAGCATGTGCCTGCCGACCATATCATCAACGGCAATAAGCACGATAATTTCTGGGAGATGGGCGACACTGGTCCTTGCGGTCCTTGCTCAGAGATTCATGTTGACTCTCGCACACCAGAGGAAAAGGCAAAGAAACCAGGTCGTGAGCTGGTAAATATGGACGACCCACAGGTTATCGAGATATGGAACCTTGTGTTCATGCAGTATAATCGCAAAGCAGATGGTTCACTGGAGCGTCTGGCAATGAACGTTATTGACACCGGTATGGGTTTTGAGCGTCTTGTTCGCATGCTGCAGGGCAAACACTCAAACTACGATACAGACATCTTCCAGCCTATCATCAAGGCAGAGGAGCAAATTAGCGGATATGAGTATGGCAAGAGCGAAGAGACTGATGTGGCAATGCGTGTGTGTGCAGACCACTTACGCGCTGTAGCATTCTCGATTGCTGATGGTCAGTTGCCAAGCAATGCCAAGGCTGGCTATGTTATCCGCCGCATCCTGCGCCGTGCCGTTCGCTACGCATACACATTCCTCGGACAGAAAGAGGCATTTATGTTTAAGCTTATTCCTACTCTCGTTCACGAGATGGGCGAAGCTTTCCCTGAGTTGAAGGCACAGCAGCAGCTCATCACTCGTGTGATTAAGGAAGAGGAAGACTCATTCCTGCGCACACTGGAGAAAGGTATCAGTATGCTCAACAACGCTATGGAGGCGTTGAAGGCTGAAGGCAAGACTGAGCTTGATGGCGTTCAAGCATTCCGTCTTTTCGACACTTACGGTTTCCCTCTCGACCTCACAGAACTTATCTGCAGAGAGAACGGTTTCACTGTAGACGAGAAGCAGTTTGATGTGGAGATGCAGAAGCAAAAGGAGCGCGCACGCAATGCCGCTCAGGTGGAGAATGGCGACTGGGTAATAGTAAACGAGTCTACTGAACAACAGTTCGTAGGTTACGACTATACAGAGCACAACTGTCACATCCTGCGCTACCGCAAGGTGACACAGAAGAAGAACGAGTTCTTCGAGTTGGTACTCGACTACACTCCTTTCTATGGCGAGATGGGTGGACAGGTTGGCGACAAGGGTGTGCTTGTCAATGAGACAGAGACTATCGACATTATTGATACAAAGCGAGAGAACAATCAGAGTGTACACATCGTAAAGAAGCTGCCAGAGAATATTGAGGCTGAGTTCATGGCATGTGTAGATACTGATAAGCGCGACGGAAGTGCTGCCAACCATACAGCAACACACTTGCTCGACTATGCACTGAAGCAGGTTTTGGGTGACCATGTAGAGCAGAAGGGTTCATTCGTAAGCGATGATACTCTGCGTTTCGACTTCTCTCACTTCCAGAAGGTAACAGACGAGGAATTGCGCGAGGTTGAGCGCATGGTGAATGACATGATTCGTCAGAACATCGCTCTTGATGAGCATCGCGACATTCCTATGGAAGAGGCTAAGCAACTGGGCGCTATCGCCCTGTTCGGCGAGAAATACGGCGACAAAGTACGCGTAGTTCGCTTCGGTCCTTCATGCGAGTTCTGTGGTGGTATTCATGCAAACTCTACTGGCAAGATTGGTATGTTTAAGATTATCTCTGAGAGTTCAGTTGCTGCCGGCATCCGACGTATCGAGGCAAAGACAGGCAAGGAGTGCGAGGAGATGTTCTACAATATAGAAGACACAATGAAGGCTATCCGTGCTTTGTTTAACAATGCAAAAGACCTTAAGAGTGTTATTGGCAAGTATATCGATGAGCACGATTCAATGAGAAAGGAGATTGAGCAGTTCCAGGCTCAGGCTGTTGAGCGCGCAAAAGAGAGTCTCATCGAGAAGGCACGTGATGTTAACGGAGTGAAGGTTATCACTGCCAAATTGCCTATGGAGGCAGCTGCAGCAAAGGATCTTGTATTCAAGATACGTCAGGCTGTGCCAGAGTCTCTGCTTTGTGTTATCGGAACATTTGCACAGGACAAGCCAATGCTCAGCGTAATGCTCAGCGACGATATGGTTAGCGAACACAACCTCAATGCCGGTCAGCTGGTACGTGAGGCTGCCAAGCTGATTCAGGGTGGCGGTGGCGGTCAGCCACACTATGCTACAGCAGGAGGCAAGAACCTTGACGGTCTGAGCGCAGCTATCGACAAGGTTGTTGAACTTGCAAACATTTAAACTTTAGCATGGTTCACTCTCAGACTGCATTAAATACAAGTCTCAGAACCTGATAAAACAAAACCGCGAATTACCCGAATATAACGAATACAGATTCGCTTTGTTCGTGGAATTCGCGGTTTACAATTTATTCAAAATCCATCACACAGATGAAAATAATAGGTAAAATAAAAGATGTCTATAACAGCATAGACCAGTGGCAGCAAAACTTTCGTCCTGCGACAAAGCATCGCGAAGATGAAAATGTTTGCAAGAACTGCGGTTTGCATTATAAAGGCAGTTTCTGTCCTAATTGTGGACAAACAGCAAATACCAAGCGTTTCACATTCCGCAACGCTATAATGATGACTCTCGAGGTGTGGGGCATGGGCAACAGAAGCATGCCACGAACCTTGTTGGAATTGATTGTGCGTCCTGGATATATGATTAGGGATTATCTCAACGGCAAGCGCATTGCATACTTTCCTCCAGTAAAGATGCTTTTTGTTTTCTGCATCTTCCTATCTTTTGCGTTGTTTGTTCTGCCTGTTGATTATCTGGATGATTTGTCTGAACTGGAGACCAGCGAGATCGTTTTTGGCGAAGAAAGTCAAAAGGCGGCACAGTTGCAAATATCCGTGGCTTATTTTTGTAGTATAGGTCTATATTTTC
>X430_Giraffe__coassemble_219_pt1 | contig 13563 bp, 8 predicted proteins | sample X430_Giraffe__metabat2_high_PE_008 | metagenome-assembled genome bin X430_Giraffe
GACTTACGCCTATCTTTGAACGATAAGAGAACATCCTGATTTTTGCATCTTGTTTAAACTTCTCAACAAACTTCTTTGGTACAAAAGGTTCAATGCGTACTGCATAAAAACCATCCTCCCATTTCAGCAAATCAGTTATGAAGTTCTTTACGGAATCCTGAATTGAAGATTCTGTGTATGATTGAATAAAGAGAAAGCCATACGCACTATTCAAAGGAGTACAGAGACATATATAAAACTTATCCAATACAGCCTTGTTGGTGCCAAGTGCCGTTTTGTCATTTTTGTTGTCTACATCTGCATAAGCCCTCAGTACACCGTACTGACCTCCGTCAATGATTCCTTCAACAACATCACGAGCTTTGAGTATGTTCAAAGAACTACTTTGATTTTCGGCATTATACTCAGACACGCCAATAACTTTCTTGCTTTTTACGTCTTTACGATAATCACTTTTACCAACGCTATTCAGGAAATCCTGAAAGAATTTGTCCTGCAAATCGCTGTCAGTGATCTGAGCATCAACCATATATTTAGCCTTGAACAAATCACGATAAGTCGGATTTGTGTCTTTCTCTTTAGGATTCAGTGTAACGACGTACACATTTAATTTGGGGTTTAATGCCATATTTTATACTGTTTTGTTATTTTTTTACTCGATTCTACTGCATTTCAATCAGTAACACTGATTTATGTTATGCGTTTCTTTAGAACCCGCTGTCATTTGTGGCAAACAAGTGAGATCATAGCTGCCAGCTTATAAGAATTGCAAACATTAATATTCTTTTGTCAGCAGAGTACATAACAAGCGCCATAGTGGGATGACACATCCTTGAAGTGCTGCTAAAGTTTTCATCATATCAACATTGGCAACAGTATGATAGTCCGTAACTGCAATACATTTGATGTACTTATCCAGCAGCCTCATTTAATATTTCTTGACAGGATTTTTTCCGTCTGATGCATCAGTATGGATGTGTAGATCCCATTTTTCCATATTGAACCAATTTTGTTCTCCATAAATCCTTTTATTTCTTAATTATCCACACCCCATCATTATCCTTGCCTTCATGTTTCAAAACACCAAACTTTTGCAAAGCAGAAAGGTCGCGTTCGATGGTGCGCTGGCTTACCGACAAAGTCTCCGACATTTGTTTGCCGGTGATTGTCGGAGATTCTTTTATGAGATTGAGTATTTTCTGCTGACGCTCTGTGAGTTTCGTCTCCGACATGTCTCCGTCATGGTCTCCGACATTTGGGGTTTCGGAAGCGGCAAAGATGATGGTCTGGAATTGAGTGGGAGTAGATTTGAATACAGGTTTCAGTTCGTCCTTATAACCTGCCAAGGCTTTGGTCTCATTGCAGATGCGTGTGAGTCCGCTACCTCGTTTCTCCATATAGTCAAGTTGAGCCATCACATTTGCAAGAATGGGATTGCGCCTTTCGGAAGAAACATCTGCGATATCTAAGTCCTGAATCAGCATACCATTGTACATTCCGCCTGGGGATGTGACTGTAAGGCGGTCATTGTAAATGTCAAGATGGACTTCACCGCCCATCACAGTGTAGTCACGATGGATGAAATGGTTTACCATCACTTCAAGAACCGCACGTTCTGCATACTCTGGTTTGTTCTTTCGTCCATCAGGCAGCTTCTCCCAACCTTTCTTAGTGCTAGACTTCACAAAGTTCATGGCTTCACGTAGCAACATAAGGACATTGCCCGTAAATTCTGCATCGTTGATGGCATCACCCTTTTCCGTTCCATCCCATCGGGTACAATAAAGGCGAGACTGCCATAAAGGGCAATCATCGGCAAACAGTGCGCCTGCATTCGTAAGGTTCCATACCCCTGTTACGAGTCCAAACGACAAAAGGTATTTCTTATTCCATTCTTGTTTTGTACGCTCTTTGAACGCGTTTGCTAATATCGTAAAGGAATAGTCCTCTTCCCTATAATCTGTGTGAAGAGAATCAAAAGTTTTGTTCGAACCTTTCAGCACCAAACGGACCATTTGTTCAGCTGTAGCAGGTATGCTTTCGTCTCCAATACGGACAAAAGTTTGGCGTTGGCCGTCGCCAACGTAATAATAAGGGGTATAATGACCGGAATTAACTTTGAGCTGCAAGATGTGCAGGCCATCTATATTATGAGGAATCATTTCAACCTCAGGCAATGGGTCCATATAGTCTCGAATCTTGCAACTAATAGACTCACATACATGCTGTACATCATCAAGACCTTTTACGATGCCATCATTATCTATACCAAAGAAAAGAGAACCGCCAGGACCATTTGCAAAAGCAATAACGCTTTTCAACCAACTCTTAGGTTTCTTTTCTTCAAGAGTAACTTTGAAATCGTACGCAGTACATTCGCTTATAAGATTATTTATTTTCATCTGTCTTCGTGTCCTGCTGATTTGTGTTTTGTTGTGGAATCGCCATCTGCAGGAATCTATTGGTAAGATTTGAACCTTGCATCAGATTGTCATAGGATTCTTGAGCCCAGAACAAGTAATTATCCCACAATCCTGCAGATACTTCGGTTTTTAATTCATCAAGTTTATCTTTATTAGGTGTACCATCGTTATGAAAGTACATGTTTGATGTTACTTGACACTTAAATACCCAAATAGCTTTCTTCTCTCCCCATGAGTAAGATGTCAACCAAGATTCTGGATAGTATATCATCTCCTCATCCTTCTTGTATGTACTATGTCCTAATGTGTTATCAATAAATCTCCTCGCTAAACTTCGTAAAGTTTCTACTCGTAAGTTTTCTGAAAAATACTTATCAGGGTCTTCATAAAACAAATGATCACAATGCCCGTGGCCTATCTGATTTTTAGCATCATCCAGAAAATCTTTGTCAATTACATCATTGTTTAGTTGAATGTTCTTGATGTCGAATGGTGTATTCACAGGTGTTTGTATAGGTAACCCTACTTTATGCAAAGCAACTATCACTGCGCGTTTTTCTGCAATATTCAGCTTAGAATTCAATTCTTGACAAGCTTTATTATAAGTGCCATTATACTTGGCGTACCCTTTAATTATCTCCAAAGCTCTAATTGCAATGGCGCGAACTTTCTTAACCTTGTTCTCTTCACGCCTAGCAAGAAAAAAAGTTCCAAAATAAGTTCCAATTAATGCACTTGCTAGCGCAATTGTAATATCAGCCCACATAGGAAAAATTTAATCTGTTTAACTATAATTTTATGTATCATAGGCGTATCTATAACACACCCAATATAGTTGCGAAGTTAATAAAAATAACTTCAGAAATGGAAAAAACATTGTGAAATTCTCTTTGTTTTATGTATTTTTAGCGAAAATGGTTGGTAAAGATGGTAAAAAAGGAATTTTGCATCGTATTTTCTTATTTAACGAGATGAGTGGATTGATTTTCAATAAAATTGAGTGCCTTTGCAAATAATAATGCACAGGGTTCACGAACAAAATTATAAATTGTGTTGTTTAGGATAAGCTCGCCAGTTAGGACAGCATAAAATTCAGAAACTATCAAGGGAATTGCCAAAAAACAATAGTGTTCCAATAGATAATGTCACTTAAATAGCACAAAATAAGTATTGTATCTTTTTGAAGATAACACATAATGCGTTATTTGTAAAAAGTTATCTAGTTAGTACAATAATCATGAACTTTGGGGTGTAATTCAACAATTGTAGTTTCATCTAGCCTATACCAAGCGTAGTTCATCCATTACCCATGTCCAAATACAGAGCTTCTGAAACACCTATTTCTAACACTTTGATTATTATAGTAAAAAAAACAACTATACCGCTTTTTAAAATCTGGATAAATTACAACTTTTCTCGCTTTCTTTAACAGTATAAAGCTTATGTTTTATGCGGTAGTAAATCCGTCTGATGTTTAAACGGATTAGAAATCCGCAATATACTATTCAGTCGGATTGCAAATCCGCCCAAACGGTATCCGTCCCGAACGAAAAATGTATGAATATGCAATTGGGGATATGCCCTAAAAACATGCGATGAGAGAAGTGCCAGACTTCTTATAGTAATCTGGCACTTTACTTATCGTAATCTGGCATTTTTCTTATAGTAATCTGGCATTTTACTAAAAACATGCAAATTCATAGGTATGATGGCATATTTGCACATATCTTAAAATGGTATGAATATACAGTTTAAAGATGTGTTATTTATTATTACTACATGATTATTTTAGAAGTTCAGAAGTTGCCGTTACCCCTTTGCTATCTCATTTGCAGGACAAGTGTGTGCCACTTGCAAGATGCGCCATAATATGGTTAGAACTACCAGTAGGGCAATGCTAAAGAAGATGCCTGCCCAGAAGAGAAAACCGAAATCAATGAACACGCTGTAACTTTCTCTGAGACGAGACAATATCAGGCTTACCAATGGGAAGGCAAGGATGGCAGGGATTACCAGCAGATAGAAATACCTGCGGCCGAATAGCCATAGTATGTTCTTGAAACGGGCACCATGAACCTTGCGAAGAGCCACTTCACGACGACGGCGCTCAGTGTCGAGGGTAATGGCAGAATAGACACCCAGCAGCGTGATGGCAAGACTTACCAATGCGAAGAATAAAATGATGTCCTGCAGGGCGACCTCAAATCCCTGGTCTTTCTCAATGTCATCCATCATCGTGTTAATCTCCGGCTCAATGCTGGCTGCAAACGCTTTGCTTAATTCCTTTGTAGCATACTCCCTGACAGCCTCAACCTGGCCCGGATGGCACTTCAGGTAGATGTGGCCAATGTATGGGTCGGCTGCCCACTCACGTTCACACATATATAGCCATCCATACTTGTTATGACTAATCCATCCCTTGGTGCCAACTGTTCTAGGTGTGCTGCGCACGATGGCTGTCACGGTGTAAGGTTTTCCGCTGTGCGGTTCGTAGAACACACGACCTAAGATATCCTCGTCAAAGAGGGCGGCAAAGTCAGTGTCGGCAGCAATCTGTCCCTGTGTCTTGGGAAGCACGCCGCTCACTACCTCGAGATTCATGAAACTGAAATAATTTGTGGGGAAGTTGTCTATAAGCACATCAATCTTCGTGTCCATGTTGCCCCTTTCTGTCAGTATTCCGTCGCCAGAGATGCTTCCTAACATCTCCCCGTCGGCAGTCATCACATCCTTCACGCCGGCATGTGCCTTAAGGCGTTTCACCAGTGCCATCTTCTCATCGGGGCGCATCAGTGTTTTCTTGCTGTTTATGGGAATAGAGAGAATTTGCTCTTTCTCTGTTCGCGACAAGGAACCGAGCACCGTACTTGTTGAGAGACGTGCCTGCAGGTAGAATGCCACAGTGAGACTTACGAAAATCCAACAGATGAAGAACTGCAAACCCATCATCAGGTTGCGGCCTATATGGCGGCGGATGCGCGGTGCATTGCTCATTCTCGTCATACCCTGCTGTATGCGAATGCGCTGGATAAAGATGCTCACCCCTAAGCAAATGGCGGCGCAGAGAATCAGCAGCCAACCGATGTATTCTGCCGTCTGCCACCACATTACAGTAGTGTCAATACGCAAGAAATCGGCAAACATTGCTGGCATCTCAATGAGAGGAATCAATGCCTTTGTGGCGTAGGCGCAGACTAAGGCAGTGGCTGCAAGCAACAGGAATGTCTGAGTGAAAAGCAGACCAAAGAGATTGCGTAGGCGGCATCCGAACATACGGCGAAGACTGTATTCGTGAGTGCGGTTCACCATGCTTCCTACCAAGAAGTGAAGGAAGTTTAGCAAACCCACCGAAAGAATAAGCACGGCAAAAGTGGTGAGGATCGTGGTGAGTATTGAGATGTTGTCGGCTGCTTGTTCTCCCATACGTGTAGCCACGATGGTTTCGTCAGTCCGTTCTTGCCCTACAATATGCGTAATACGTTGTTGGACGCTGTTTGTCAACTCACGGTTCACGTCCTCCAGCTCCATGCCCTCGGGCATCAGTCCGTAGATGTAGGCATGCCAGTTGTAACCATACTCCATGTTGCGAGGACTATTCTCGTCGTTCAGTTTCAGCATGTCGATACCTATTTCAAAGAAACTGATGTTCTGCGGCATGTCTGCCATTACGGCTCGCACGGTATAAACGGTTTTGTAACGCCCTGATGTGTAGATGGAACGTCCCACGGCATCGGCAGCCGAACCGAACAGCTTTTGAGCTTTCGATTCACTGAGCACGATGGAGTTGGGCATGCTGGATGCTTGTTTCCAACTGCCCGCTACCACCTTCACACCGAACACACGGTCAAAGGTACCGTCGGTTTCCACCCCTTTCAGGTCAACAGGCACCTGCTTCCCCGATTTCTCATCCACATAGTGGTGGTTAATTTGTGCAATGCTTATCACCATGCATCGGTTTTCCAATGTATTCATCGGTGCCTCCGTTATCAGCTTGCCTTCCAAAGGAGAAAATAAATAAAGTTCACCATTGGGTCGCTGATAGACAATCTCCGCTATTCGGTCGTAATTCTCAAAATGTTTGTCTGTGCCAATGATGTAACGGCAGAAGTGCATGCACAGGCTGAAGCATAGCAGGCTGGCCGACAGACCGAGCACGCTGATTATGTTTTGTGAAAGGTATTTGTGTATGTTTCGCCAAGCGACTATTAAATTGTGTTGTAACATAAGATTTATTTTCTTTAGAAGTTGGTTTCTTTTTTAGGAGTGAAGGAGTATCTTTGTTCGGGAGTTCAGGAGTTCGGGAGTTCAGGAGTTCAGACAATAGTTTTACAGGCAATTCCTCATCCATAAACCCTCATCCAATTTTAGGAGTGTAGTAGTATAGGAGTGTAGACGGCCTCACGCCTGAATTAGAAATTTTGAATTTTGAATTATGAGTGCAAGCAAACCCTCATCCCTAAACTCTCATCTCTCATCCAAAGAGATTCCTCCCTCCAGCACCAGCACCTCTGCATCTCCAAACTGGTCGTAGCCGGAGGTGATTACGCGGTCGCCGGGTTTCAGTCCTGCTGTCACTTCATACTGTTGCGGGTTCTGTCTGCCTATGGTGATGGCAGTGCGGAAAGCACGGTCGCCAGCCTCGTTCACCTTATATATCCATTGTCCGCCCGTGGCTTGGTAGAAGTTGCCGCGCGGTATTACCACAGCCTCTTCGGGTTGTCCCAATTCAATCTGCACGCGGTAGCTCTTGCCCACACGAACATTGTCAGGCATCTTGTCGGCAAAGACCAGATCGACATCGAAACTGCGTTCTTTCACCTCGGGCACCACCTTGGTTATCTTCAGCGGGAAACGCTTGCCCTGATAGATGATGGTTGCAGGCAGACCGTTAGTAATGCGGTCGATATAGTACTCGCTCAGCGAGGTGTGAATCTTGTATTGGTCAAGCACTTTGATTTCGCCAATGCGACTGTTGCCGCCCACCTGCTGACCTGGTGTGGCTTGAAGATAGCTTAGTTGTCCGCTGATGGGAGCACGTACCACCAAATCGTTTTGGCGCTCCATCTCACGGTCGAACTTCTTTCGCTCACGTTCACGGTCGGCTTGCAGCATCTGACGGCTCAAGGCACTGGCCACTGAGTCGTGCCTCAGGCTCTCCATCTGCAGGGCGGCTGTCTGAGTCTTGAAGTTGTACTCCTCTTCCACCACTTCCAACTCCGCCTTGCTCTTGATGCCCATGGCATACTCCTCCTTTGCCAGTTCATAGTTCTTCTTCAACCGCTTCTGTTCGTAGCGGGCTTGCAGAATCTGTTGGCGCAGGTTCAGCGTCTGTTTCTCCATGTTTATTTCCTGGTTGCGGTAGCTCACCAACTGCTTCTCATACTCATCACGCCTGTCGTTGATAGAGCGAGTCAGTTCGGGGTTCACCAAAGTTAATATGGTATCGCCCTTTTGCAGCAAGGCACCCTCTTCAGCCACGATGCGTTCCACGCTGCCGCCCTCTATGGTGTTCACTTGGATGGTGAGGATAGGTTGCACCAGTCCCTCCACATCCACGTATTCCATGAAGCGGTTTGTCTCAACGTCGGCTATTTGAATACTGTCTGTGTCTATGCGTTGCTTTCGTGGTCCCATGGATAGGAACACGACATAAATCATAAAGGCCATAAAGGCAGCCCCTGCCATTAGGTAGTACTTGTAGCGTATGTACCACGGTCGTTTTTTTAGTTGAATGTCCATATTTTTTGTTTATTGTTTTTTTAAGGAGTGAAGGAGTATCTTTGTTCGGGAGTTCAGGAGTTCAGACAATACTATCAGGAGTGTAGGAGTGACGCTTCGCTTAGGAGTGCAGACGTATGCTTAGGTAACAATCCCTCATCCACAAACCCTCATCCCTCATCCAGATCCCTCCACCAAGGGGGAGGTTAGGAGGGGGCTTTTACTTCTCCCACTCAATCTCCTTCCCCCTCTCAAAGTCATAGCCTGTGAGACTGCGTAGAGTGTAGTAGAGACTCCAGTAGTTGCGCAGGGCGGCGATGTGGTTGCGCCGTGCAGCATCCTTTTCGCTTGTGGCTGAGTTTAGGTCGAGTATGCTGCTTTTGCCCATGAGGTAGAGTCGTCTTGCCACTTCAAAGCGTCGTTCGGCGGTGATGTCGGTCTTCGCCACGATGTTCATTTTGGCTGCTTGCTGGTTGAACTGGCGTACTATGCGAAAGACATTCTCTTGAAAGTCACGCTCACTCTGATTGATGTTCAGATATGTCAGTTCGCGATTAGAACGGGCCATCTTCACCTGTCCGCGTCCTCGCCCCCAGTCGAGTATTGGCAGCGACAGCGTTACGCTTGCCGTTTGTGAGTTTATCGGGTCGCGATAGGCAGCCTGCACGTCAGGTCCCGTTTGTGTTAGTCCGAACTGCAGGTAGATATTCGCACGCAGTCCTGCATTCGCCTTGGCGTTTGCCACATTGCGGTCGCTCTGCAGTCGGGTGCGTTTGAAATACTCAGGGTCGGGGTTATGTTCATACGCCATTGCTAGGGCCTTGTTGGCAGATACCGTGAAGTGGGGCACAGAGTCATCTGGTACAACACGTATTTCCACATTGTCCTCCAAAGCGAGAAACGAGCGTAGCGCTTGCATGTTGTCCTCAACTGCAAACTGTGCTTCTATGCGGTTTGTCTCTTCGCTCAGTTTGTTTATTTCCAGTTGCAGCATCTCGTTCTCTGTAATGGTGCCAATGCCGTAGCGTCCCTGAGCATAGCGATAGAGAGTATCGGCAGAGGCGTAGTTGAAGTTGGCTATCTCCGCATTTACCTGTGCCGCAGCCAGATTGAAGAAATAACTGCATGCGTTCGACGCCACCAGTTCCATTGTCTCGTTGTATCGCTTGCAGGCTTCCCGATATGCTATCGGTTCTATGCGGCGGTCCCACTTGAGCGAGTTCAGTCCGAAGAGCGACTGACTATATCCTATATATATTGGGCGTGAACTGTAAGACGTCTCCCTGTCTTGTCCTTCGCGGAAGAAGTCAGAGCGGTCCAGCGACGAGGTTATGGAAAATGTTCCGCCTGTCAGTGCAATGTTTTGCTGTATGCTCAGGTTCAGGTCGGTGGATAGACTGTTCTGTTCCAGATACTTGAAAGTACCGTCTGGCTGCGTGATCTTATTGATGCTCCGAGCATAACTGGGGTTTGATGTCAGCGTTACCGATGGCAGATAGTTGGCCTTGTAGAACCTGTAGCTCCACTCCGCCGACTCTCGGTTTAGTCGTGCGCTTACAGCACTTGGCGACTTCTCTTGTGCCATGCGTATCACCTGTTCTAATGTCAGTGTATGCACTTGCTTTTCCTGTGCGTTTGCTGGCAGGCTCAATGCAAGGATAATGCTTAATGCGTAATGCTTAATGCTTAATGTTTTCACGTGTTGATGAACTTTAGCGAATTATTTTTTAATTCATTATTGGGAGTTAAACCGCATGCTTGTCACGCAAATGGCTTTTAACTTCTCAGCGAAGCGATAACTTCTTTAACTTCCTTAACTTCTGACTATCCTATCCCTTCCCAATTTCCTCCGCCGCATGAGCATGCGCAGTTTTCCACACGCGCCAACCGATGCAGAGCGTTACGAGCAGGGTGATGAGGAGGAAGATTGCCGGATAAAGCCATAGAGGAATGGCAACCTGATGTATATAACCCTCTAACCATGGCTTTACGCAAACGTAGGCAATGGGGAAGGCAACGATGCCAGCAGCAACGAGTACCGCAGTCTGTTCAATGAAGAACAGTCGCAGTATATCGCCAGTACGAGCACCAAACACTTTACGCACGGCAATCTCCTTGCGTCGTTGTTCACAACTGATGGTTATCAGCGAATAGGTGCCAAACAAGGCAATGATGATGCAGACAGCTGTCATTATATAGAACAGTCCCAGCAGTTTGTCCTCAGAATGAAGCAGGTTGTTGAATGATTCTTCAATTTTGCTTAACTTACAATCATATTCATTGTTTTCAAAACCCTTCAAGCGACTGTTGATAGAATCGCGAATGGCTGGCCATGTGCCAGGGCGGTAGTTGAATGCGATGTCGTCCCACTCACATTCCTTTTTTTCTTTTGGTTTTGGAACATAGAGCATCGGCTCTTGAGGAACGATGAGCGATTTGCCACTGACGTTGCGTACCACTCCTTTGATGTGTAAATGTACATCGCGAACAAAGGTATCAACCGGCGAGGTCAGATTCAGGAACTTCACTGCCGATTCGTTTGCCAAAGCAAACTCTTCTTCGTGGTCTTCTATCCAGCGGCCTTCTATTAGTTCCAATCCCCAGAAATCAATCTCCTTACGAGAAATCTTTTTAAATGCTATGGTTTTTGTATGAATGTTTTCATCGTTGTATATCAATCGACTATAGCTGGGATTATAGATATCCCTGCAATCAATCATTACCTCTTCCACATCGGGATGGCTACGTAAATAATTTGCTATATGTTCTGATTTCTCGGGATTCCTAAGACAGTAGAATATTGCTCGGTTTTGGTACTTGAACCCTATATCAGTGCTGTTGCGCAGATAGTGCAGTTGCAGAATGATGACCGAGGTGAAGAAGATGAGTCCCATGCAGACAACCAACTGCACCCATTGACTCAGCGGACGGAACACGTTGCGATGTCCGCTGACCATGCCTTTATGCAGTCTTTCTTTAAGCGACAACCGTTGCATCCACCAGGTCGTACCCACCAACAGGGGAATGGTACACAAGGAAACCGCCAGCATGTATAATCCCATTTCGCTGAAGAAATAGGAATCTTCTTCGTCTATGTATGTAATATTCTTGAATTCAGGCAGCAGCAGGTGGACAAACAACATTCCCAAGAAGCAGGCTGCACACAGCATTAAAACAAATTCTGTGATGAGCAACACCAACAGTTGCCTGCGTGTAGAACCGCATACCAGTCTCAAAGCCTGCTCGCGTGCTCTCATCCGTATGCGGATGGTATATAAAGAAAGGTAGTTGAAAATGGCACATATAATCACCAACAGTCCCAAGATTGCAAACGTACGGATATAGTCAGTCTTTACAATGTGGGTGAAAAGGGAAGGGCAGTCTTCATGGAAAGAAGTTAGCGGAATCACCTGTGAGTCGTAATAATGTACAGGTCGCATTTTATTGATGTGGGCGGTAGCTGTATCGACATTGGCTTTAGGGTGCATGCGGATGATGGTGAAATATTTATTGGTGAATTCATTACTCCACTCGGCAATTTCTGCAGCCTTGAAAGGGACAATACATTGAAACCTAAAAAAACTATGTTTGCCCCAATCCTTAATCACGGCTGCCACGGTATAGGTGCCTTTACCCCATTTCATTGCATCGTACATTTTGGGATAGGCAGTTACTTCGCCTAATCTCAATTCCTGTCCAATGCAATTGGTAGTACCGAAGAGCTTCTTTGCCAATGTTTCTGTTACAACAGCAGCAGTTCCGTCGGGTTGCATCTGAGGATAGTTTCCTGTAATCAATTCTGTCTGGAAAGTTGAAAGAAACATCGTGTCGGCTGTCAATACACCGTCAATGATGTTCTTGTTGATGCTCAATTGACGAATGCAGCAACTGGTTGCATGTTCCGCTTGTGGCACATTCTTTATTATCAGCCCAGCATCTTCGAGGATACTTTGCGGGTAACTGTTTGCCCATTTGTCTGTTGAATGCACCAGTATATGCAAGTTCTCAGCCTCGGGATGAAAGGCATCATACGTCGTTTCGTATCTCCACCAAAGCGAAGACAGCGCAAAGCAGGCAAAGCCGATGGCCAGACTTACGATGCTTACTGCCGATTGCAACCGGTATTTCCTCATTTGCTGAAAAGCAAGTTTGATGTTGTGTAGTAGCATGGAGCTTTTATATTTAATTCTTTATTTTTCTAGTTGTTAGGGGATTTTAGGAGTTCGGGAGTTCAGGAGTATAGGAGTTCAGACAATACTATCAGGAGTGGAAGGAGTGCAGACGTATGCCTTGGTAACAAACCCTCATCCATAAACTCTCATCCCTTATCCATATCCCTCCCCCCAAGGGGGAGGCCAGGAGGGGGCTCTATCCCTTCCCAATCTCCTCCGCCGCATGAGCATGCGCAGTTTTCCATACGCGCCAACCGATGCAGAGCGTTACGAGCAGGGTGATGAGGAGGAAGATGCCGACGAAGAGCCACCACGGCAACTCTGTCTGTATGATGTATTGCTCAATCCAAGGTTTCATGCAGACATAACCTATTGGGAAAGCAACGATGGCAGCTACAAAGAGTAGTAGCAGATACTCAGTTATGAACTGTGCCAGCACCTGACTGACCTTGGCACCAAACACTTTGCGCACGGCAATCTCCTTACGGTTCTGTTCGCAATCAAGCATAATCATCGACCATATTCCGAAGAGAGAAATGAGGATACATACCAGCGATACGGCAGTCATCAGTTTGCGCAGTGTCAGTTCTGAGAGGATAATCTTGTCGTATTCCTCTTCGCAATTTTTCAAACTGTAAGTGTTCTTGCCCGTTTCGGTATTCTCCAGCATGTCGTTCAGTTTCTTGCTCAGACTATCCCATGTGCCTTTGTGGTATTTTATGAGGTAAAGTCCATGCCCATAACTGCTGCCGTACAGGTCGTTGCAGAAGAGATGATTCTCTGCCTTGTCAGAAGGTCCTTTGTAAAAGATGTCCTCCACCACACCCACGATGGTGTAACCTTGTTTCTTGCTCTGTTCCAACCGTGTGCCGATGGGCTTTTCTACATCCATCTCTTTGACTACAGATTCGGTCACCACAGCACATCCCTTGTCGCCTTCCTCTATCCAGCGACCTTCTTTCAGTCGCAGACCATAGAACTGCTGGTAGTCCTTAGCGCCCAACACCATGTTGCAGTTAATGCGCTTGTCTGTTCCACCCACACCCAGACCGAAACCAATCATGCTGTTTCGCGGGAAAAGTGAATATCCCTCGTGCCACTCCTTGATTTCAGGCATTTGGTTCAACTGTTGGGCAAAGGCCTTATGGTCGTTGTCGTCGTAGATGTTGAGCACAGTCATGTCCTGCCGCTCAAATCGGCACAGTTGCATAAGTCCGTGGCAATATAATCATGTTATCCAAAGATCATAG
>X430_Giraffe__coassemble_225_pt1 | contig 13359 bp, 6 predicted proteins | sample X430_Giraffe__metabat2_high_PE_008 | metagenome-assembled genome bin X430_Giraffe
CGCCTGCTATGGTGTCGGCGTTGGTGTTGAGAATATTGCCCATTCCATCGTGAGTGAGTGGCGCCATTACTGGTGTGATGCCCTGACTGATGAGTGCAGAGAGCGCACGTCCGTCGGCCTTCTTCACATCGCCCACGAAACCAAAATCTACGGTCTGCTCCTCGTCAGGCTGTCCGTTCTCGCCCTTTATAAGCATCTTCTTAGGCGGGCGGCGGTCAGACAGCAGCACATTCATGTCAGCACCCGTCAGTCCCATGGCGTTTACACCATTGGCTTGCAGACGTGCCACGAGATTCTTGTTTACCAGTCCGCCGTAAACCATTGTTACCACCTGCAGCATGTCGCTATCGGTGATGCGGCGTCCGTTCACCATCTTGCTCTCTATGCCCAGGCTCTTGGCTACCTGTGTGGCGCGTCGGCCGCCACCATGCACCAGCACCTTGTTGCCCTCAATGGCACTGAAGTCTTCGAGAAGTTGTGCGAGCTGTGCGTCGTCTTCAACCACGGCGCCGCCAACTTTTACTACTGTTAGTTTTTGTTTTATTTCTTTGCTCATAGTTTTTTTTGATTTTTTTGATTTTCTAGATTTTCTAGATGCTCTAGATATTCTAGATGCCCTAGATTCTCTAGATTTTTCTATTCCAGATACGTATATCCATAGAGGCCGGAGCGGTAGTTGCCAAGAAATTCCTTGCCCTCTTCGAGAGTAATCTTGCCTTCCTTTACGCTCTTTGTTACCCATGTCTCGAGCTGGCGCACCAGTTTCTTAGGATTATACTGCACATAGTCGAGCACCTCAGCCACCGTCTCGCCGTCGATAATCTGGTCGATATGATATTTGTTGTCCTTTACGCTGATGTGTACGGCAGTGGTGTCGCCAAACAGGTTGTGCATATCGCCCAGTATCTCCTGATAAGCACCCACAAGGAATACGCCCAGATAGTATGGTTCGTTGCGGCGCAGCGAGTGAACAGGCAGCACATGCGAGTTGTGGCGGTTGGTCACAAAGTTGGTTATCTTGCCGTCGCTGTCGCAGGTGATATCCTGCAATGTGGCGTTGCGCGTTGGACGCTCGTTGAGTCTGCCGATAGGCATTATTGGGAACAACTGGTCGACAGCCCATGAGTCGGGCAGCGACTGGAACAGAGAGAAGTTGCAGAAGTATTTGTCTGCCAGCAGTTTGTCAAGACTCATCAGCTCCTCAGGCGTGTGCTTCAGATGTTTTGCCAGTATGTTTATCTCGCGGCAAACGCTCCAGTACATGCTCTCTATCTCGGCGCGCGTCTTGAGGTCTACTATGCCATGACTGAACAGGTCGAGTGTCTCCTCGCGTATCTGTTCGGCGTCATGCCATCCCTCCAGCATGTTGCGCTGATTTAGGTTGTCCCATATCTTGTATAGTTCCTTTACCAACTGGTGACTGTTCTCATCAGGCTCATACTCCTCGGGCATCTCTGGCAGCGATGCCGTTTCCAGTACATCGATAACGAGCACCGAGTGATGGGCAGTGAGTGAGCGTCCGCTCTCTGTTATGATGTTGGGATGAGGCAGTCCGTTATTGTTGGCAGCGTCCACAAAGGTAGAGATGCAGTCGTTGACATACTCCTGGATAGAGTAGTTTACAGAACTCTCGCTGCTTGGCGAGCGTGTGCCGTCGTAGTCAACACCCAGGCCACCGCCACAGTCAACAAAGTCAACGTTGTAGCCCATCTTGTGCAACTGTATGTAGAACATTGAAGCCTCGCGCAGAGCTGTCTGTATGCGGCGAATCTTTGTTATCTGACTGCCTATGTGGAAGTGAATCAGTCGGAGGCAGTCGCGCATATCCTTCTTGTCGAGCAGTTCGAGAGCTTCGAGCAGTTCAGAACTGTTCAGTCCGAACTTGCTTGCGTCGCCACCGCTTTCTTCCCATTTGCCGCTGCCCGATGATGCCAGCTTTATGCGTATGCCGAGGTTGGGTCGCACGTTGAGCTTCTTTGCCATGCGGGCAATTATCTCAAGCTCATTGAGTTTCTCAACAACAATGAATATGCGTTTGCCCATCTTGTGGGCAAGCAGTGCCAGTTCTATATAGCTTTGGTCCTTATATCCGTTGCAGATGATGAGTGAGTCGCTCTGGCACTGTATGGCTATGACGGCATGAAGTTCTGGTTTTGAACCCGCTTCCAGTCCGAGGTTGAACTTGCGTCCGTGGCTGATAATCTCTTCAACCACAGGCTGCATCTGGTTTACCTTGATAGGATAGATGATGAAGTTCTCGCCGTTGTAATTATATTCCTCGGCAGCCCGTTTGAAACAGCTGCTTGTCTTCTCGATGCGGTTGTCGAGAATATCGGGGAAGCGCAACAATACTGGTGCTGTGACATCGCGCAGTGCCAGTTCGTCCATCACCTCTCTGAGGTCGACTTGTCCCTGGTCTTTGCATGGTGTTACAAACACGTTGCCGTTTTCGTTAATTCCAAAGTAGGATGTGCCCCATCCGTTGATGTTGTACAGTTCCTTAGAATCTTCAATGGTCCACTTTTTCATTTATTGCAGTTTATGGTTTTGTGTTAAAGTTGTGCATGCAACCCTCATCTAAGTTCAGGAGTTAGAAGGAGTTAGAAGGAAGTTAAAGGGAGTTAAAGGACGTATGCTTGGCACGCAAATGTCTTCTATCTCCTTCTATCTTCATTTATCTTCCTCTATCTACTATGTTCCCTCCCCCGGGGGAGATGCTCTGAGTCCCCTTCCCTTCGGGAGGGGTTAGGGGTAGGTTTCACTTCTCCCCTCCTTCGGAGGGGCAGGGGGAGGCCCTTAAACACCCAGCAAATCCCTAATCTTCTCTACAGAAATCTTTATCTTCTCGTAGTCATCCATCAGAGTAACGTCGAGAATATGGCGTGCCTTGGTATAGAATGGCTCGCGCTTCTCCAGTTGCTCGCGGATGAATGCGATGAGTTCCTCTTCCGATTTCCCTTTTAGCAGTGGTCTTTCGACCTTGCCCATCTTCAGATGCTTGTAGAGCGTTTCGGGTTCTACCTTCAGGTAAACCACATCGCCCTGCTGGTTAAGATAGTCTATATTGTCGAAGAAGCATGGAGTGCCGCCACCGCAGCTTATTATCACGTCTTCAAACTCAGCCACCTCATGCAGCATGTTATGCTCTATTTGCCTGAATCCCTCTTCGCCACGCTCGGCAAATATCTGCGGGATAGTCTTGTGCATGCGTCCCTCTATATACCAGTCAAGGTCATAGAACTGCATGCCGAGCTCTTTTGCCAGCACCTTGCCAATAGTGGTCTTGCCAGCTCCCATATATCCTATGAGGATTATCCTTCTCATTTCTTTGCCTTTACAGGTGTGCTCTCAATAATCTTCATGCACTCTTCGTATGTGAGAGCGGCAGCGTTGTCGTGCATATTCTTTGGCAGGCGGTAGTTCTTGCCTTTGAAAACTATGTAAGGACCGTAGCGTCCGTTGAGAACCTGCAGTTCTTCGTTTTCCTCAAACGACTTGATATGGCGCTGCACCTCCTGCTGTCTCTTGCTTTCGATAAGTGCCACTGCAGTCTCGAGTGTTACGGTGAGCGGGTCTTCATCCTTTGGCAGAGAAACAAACTTCTTGTTGTGCAGAACGTATGGTCCAAACTTGCCTGCGCCAATGATTACCTTCTCGCCTTCAAACATACCAACCTCGCGTGGCAGCTTAAACAGTTCCAGTGCCTCCTCAAGCTGGATAGTCTCCATGCTCTTGTCTGATGGGAACTGTGCGAAGCGTGGCTTGTCGTTGTCGTCGGCTGTGCCAATCTGTACAACAGGACCAAAACGGCCAATCTTCACAAATACTTGCTTGCCGCTCACAGGGTCAATGCCCAGCTCTCTCTCGCCTGCCTTGTGCTCTGCTCTTACGTTCATGGCCTTGTCAACTGTAGGTGAGAAGTTTTTGTAGAAGTCTTTCATCATCTCTGCCCACTCCTCGTTGCCCTCGGCTATCTCGTCAAACTTCTGCTCAACCTTAGCAGTGAAGTTGTAGTCCATGATGCTTGGGAAGTACTCCAGCAGGAAGTCGTTAACCACGATGCCTATGTCGGTAGGCAGCAGTTTGCCTTTGTCGCTGCCAGCCATCTCTTTTCTCACCTTCTGGGTTATTACCTTTCCTTTCAGGGTGTCGATAGTGTATGTCCTTTCCTCGCCTTTCTTGTCGCCTTTGTGTACATACTCGCGCTGCTGTATGGTGCTGATGGTTGGAGCGTATGTTGAAGGACGTCCGATGCCCAGTTCCTCAAGCTTGTGTACAAGACTTGCTTCGGTATAGCGGAGCGGACCCTGACTGAATCGCTCGGTGGCCTGTATCTCGCGGCGTGTCAGCTCCTGACCTTCGCTCAGAGGCGGCAGCATACGGCCTGTCTCTTCGTCCATCTCCTCCTCGTCGATAGACTCGCGGTAAACCTTGATGAAACCGTCGAACTTTATTACCTCGCCCTGAGCCACAAACTGCTCCTCGGCTGTGCTTATTGTGATATTGACTGTTGTCTTCTCAATCTCTGCGTCTGCCATCTGACTGGCTATAGTGCGCTTCCATATAAGGTCGTAGAGGCGCTTCTCCTGTGCGGTGCCATCTATTGTCTGAGCACTCATGTATGTAGGACGTATAGCCTCGTGAGCCTCTTGAGCGCCTTTTGAGTTGGTGTGATACTGGCGCACCTTGCTGTATTCCTTGCCATAGAGGTTTATTATCTCCTCCTTGCTTGAGTTGAGGCAAAGCGATGAGAGGTTTACTGAGTCGGTACGCATGTATGTTATCTGTCCATGCTCGTACAGATGCTGTGCCACCATCATGGTTTGACTAACGGTAAAACCAAGTTTGCGTGCCGCCTCCTGCTGCAGAGTACTGGTTGTGAATGGTGGAGCAGGGGTGCGCTTCAGTGGTTTCTTGCTTATTGTGTCTACAGTGAATGTGGCTTCCTTGCATTTATTGAGGAATGCCTCCACCTCTTCGTGTGTCTTAAACCTTGTGCCCAACAGTGCTTTCACCTCTGTGGCAGAGCCGTCGGGATTGGTAATGGCAAATATTCCGTTGACGCTGTAGAACACCTCGCTCTTGAAATTCTGTATCTCGCGCTCGCGCTCAACAATCAGTCTTACTGCCACGCTCTGCACTCTTCCTGCTGAAAGCGATGGCTTGACCTTGCGCCATAATACTGGCGAGAGCTTAAAGCCCACCAGGCGGTCGAGTACACGGCGTGCCTGCTGTGCGTTGACCAGGTTCATGTCCAGACGGCGTGGAGACTCAATGGCCTTGATAATTGCTGGTTTGGTAATCTCATGGAATACTATGCGGCTTGTCTTAGACTCGTCAAGTCCCAGAACCTCGCAAAGGTGCCAAGAGATGGCTTCTCCCTCGCGGTCCTCATCGGATGCAAGCCAAACCTTTTCTGCTTTCTTCGCGCTTTGCTTCAGTTCCTTTACCAGCTTCTCCTTCTCTTCTGGTATCTCATAGCATGGCTGAAGCGAATCTATATCAATGCTCAATTCCTTCTTTTTCAGGTCGCGGATATGTCCATAACTTGACATAACCTTGAAGTCATCTCCTAAAAACTTTTCAATAGTCTTTGCCTTTGCAGGTGACTCGACTATAACTAAATTTTTTTGCATAATACGTCTGTTTTCTTTATTTGGGGTGCAAAAGTAAGAATTTTTTTTCTCTTACACATTATTTATATAGTTTTTTTTGTTTTTTATTGCAAAAAACTACTTTTTGCCACTTTGTCGCCGCAGGCCTAGAACATAGGAAGGCCTAGGAAACCCTAGGAGAATCTAGGAGAATCTAGGAAGATCTAGGAAACCTAGGAGAACCTAGGAGAGCCTAGGGAAGCCTAGAAGGGCCTAAGAAAACCTAAAAGCCTTAACCGCCCCAAATAAAAATGCCCCCTGTGAACCACAGGAGGCTTATGTTGCAAGGCTTTTGCCTTTTCTTATCACTAAACCGTATTGGGTTAAAGAAGCTTTTCTATTGTCTTCTCCAGGTCGTCAATCTGCTGTGAACGGCAAACAAGACTGTTGTTTCTGTCGATGATAAAGAACTCAGGCAGGGCAAAGAGGTTGTACGACCTGATTAGGTAAGAGTTTGGTCCATTCACGTCGCGTACGCTTATCCATGGCAGGTTCTCTGTCTGCACCTTCCAGAAATGCTCATCGGTGTCGAATGATACCTGATATATCTCCAGTCCGCGGCTATGGTATTTGTTGTACAACTCGCGCATGGTGAGTATTCTTGCTGGCGATTCCTTAGTGGCAAACACGTGGAAGTCAAGCAATACCACCTTTCCTTTGAGGTCAGACAGCATGCGCTCATCACCCTTATTGTCATTTAGTGCGATGTCGATGATGTTGGTTTCCACAATCTTGTCAGCGTCAATAGCCGCATTCTGCTTAGCTGCCGCTGTTCGCTCTGCCTTCATTCCCTCAATGGCAATGTTATGCAGGTTTTGTGTGCGTGTGGCATTAGGATAGAATGTGTCCCAGCTTGTGGCCACAGCAGCAAATGTCTTTATGTCTTCGCTGTTTGGTTGTGGGTTGAAGATAGGAATATTGCCCAATGTCTGGAACAAGGCGAAGTATGACGATGCGTCTTTTGGGTTGGTGTAGATATAATTTGCCTTTACGCCGTTCTTATAAGCCACCACAAGTTTGTTGATGCTGTCATATACAGCTTCGTTGTCCAGTTTCTTGTTGTCATAAATTGCTATTGCCGCTTTCTGCAGGTCCATCTGCATCAATGACAGTTCCTTTATTTTCTTGCTGCTCTCAGAACCAGTTACCTCATATCCTGACGCCATATTTCCGTGCTCAGCCTTGATGCTAATTGTCTCAGTAGAGTCAACAGAGACGTTTATAATCTGGCCCGCGATGCGCAGACGGTAGAACTCAGGACTGTCATGACGCTTGTCGCTGAAAGAGAAATTGCCGTTTTCATCGAGCTTTACAGAGTCTAACACCTGAATCTGCTTTATGCCAATATGCTCAAAATATAACACAGAGTCTTTGGCGTCTGTGATATTGCCATTGATATGGCACTGCTCTTCGCTGGTACATGCGGCCAGTCCCAAAGAGGCGAGCATGGCGAAGGCATACTGTCTTAAAATACTTGTTGTCTTCATTGTTGATGATGTTTCTTACAAATTGCAAAAGTAGTGCAATTAATGCAAATAGACAAATAATTCAAGCCAAATTCGTTTGTTCGCATATAATTATGTAAATTTGCAAACTGTGACATATTCTTGAAATCCGGAAAACTATTGAAACTATAAATGTCATAAAATATGAACAAAAAATCATTCTTGTTATCAATTCTGGCATTAGGCGCATCTTTGTGCGTTAATGCCCAAAGTCAGTTGTATCCTGCCCATTTTGATTTGGCTGAGGTTACGTTGCTCGATTCTCCGTTCAAGACATCATTGGAAACCAACAACCGTATGTTGCTGGAGTATGATGTAGACCGTCTGCTTTCACCATATGTTAAGCAGTCAGGACTTGCTTATACCACAGACACACAAAGCAAATATTATAAATGGGCAACTACCCATCCTTCGTTTATCAACTGGGGTGATGATAGTTTCAATCTTGACGGTCATGTGGGCGGTCATTACCTGTCGGCATTGGCGCTGGCTTATGCCGCTACATCCGATGAAACCGTGAAAAAAGCTATGAAAGAGCGCATGGAATATATGCTAGAGGTAATGAACGACTGCCAGAAGGCATACGATAACGATACCAAGGGACTCTATGGTTTTATTGGCGGTCAGCCTATCACAGGCGTATGGCGCACCCTCTTCAATGGCACTATAAACGATTTCAGGAATAAAGGAGGCTGGGTGCCATTCTATTGTCAGCATAAGATACTGGCTGGTTTGCGCGATGCCTATCTTTATGGCGGCAGCGAACTGGCAAAGGAGATGTTCCGCAAACTTGCCGACTGGAGTGTTAACGTGGTGGCAAAGCTCAGTGATGCCGACATGGAAACAATGCTCAATACAGAACATGGCGGCATGAACGAGAGTCTGCTCGACGCCTATCAGCTCTTTGGTGATGCCAAATACCTTACTGCTGCCAAGCGATACAGTCATAAGACAATGCTCAACGGTATGCAGTCGCTCAACAGAACATTTCTTGATGGTCGTCATGCCAACACGCAAGTGCCAAAGTATATTGGCTTCGAGAGAATTTATGAGCAGGACAATACTGCAGGAGCATATCGTGTGGCTGCAGATAACTTCTGGAAAGATGTGGCTCAGTACCGCACAGTATGTATAGGTGGCAACAGTGTGAATGAGCATTTCCTCAGTACATCCAACTCAAGCAGATACATCGACCAGCTCGACGGACCGGAGAGCTGTAACACCAATAACATGCTTAAACTCTCTGAGATGATGAGCGACCGCACCCACGATGCTAAATACGCCGATTTCTATGAGTATGCCATGTGGAACCATATTCTTTCCACCCAAGACCCTACTACTGGCGGATATGTTTACTTCACCACCTTGCGCCCACAAGGCTATCGCATCTACTCACAAGTAAACCAAGGCATGTGGTGCTGTGTTGGCACAGGTATGGAAAACCACTCTAAGTATGGTCATTTCATCTATACACGCGATGCGGATAAGACTCTTTATGTAAACTTGTTTACGGCAAGCAAACTCGAAAACAAGGATTTCGTAATCACTCAGGAAACAAAATATCCATACGAGCAGCAGTCAAAGCTCACCGTGGGCAAGTCGGGCGAATACACCATCGCCATACGCAAGCCTTGGTGGACCACCAGCGACTTCTCTGTAAGCGTAAATGGAGCGAAAGTTTCGATGGATTCGCAGAAAAACGGTTATGTCCTTGTCTCACGTACATGGCAAGAGGGTGACGTGCTGAACGTAGAGATACCTATGCAACTAAGATATGTTGAGTGTCCTAACTATACCGATTATATTGCCTTCGCGTATGGTCCGATACTGTTGGGCGCACAAACCACAGCCACAACACCAGAGGAAGCAGCCAAGACAGGTCTTGTATATGAGCAACTGCAAAACGAGTATGCCGGAGAGGGACGTATGGACCATGCTCCAGGAAGTCGTGCCAATACAAAAAACCTTACCGCAGCGCCATTGCTGATAGGCAACCGTGCCGATGTGCTTAGTCGTATCAAGGTGAAAGACCTCAGCACGCTGACATTCGAGATTGATGCCTCACGCCCAGATGCCTCTACTTACACATGGGACAAACTCGAACTTAAACCGTTCTATTCTATACATCATGCCCGTTATATGTGCTATTGGTATCAGCAGACAGCGGATAACTATGCCAACAGCGACATGGCAAAGAGCGAGGCTATAGCAGAGGAACTGAAGGCACGCACTGTTGACTTTGTTGCTCCTGGCGAGCAGCAGAGCGAAGCGGGTCATGAGTATAACTACAGCAGCGACTCAAGCGTAGGCACCTACAACTCAGAAACCTATCGTGACGCAAGGGCAAATGGATATATCCAGTATTCACTTTTCAATCCTGATGGCATTGAAGACAGCCTGAGCATTTTGTGCCGTTTTACCACTGCCGACCAAGGCCGTAAGGCAGTGCTGACAGTAGACGGAAAGAAGATTGCCGACATCACAATACCATCATCATTCAAGGGAGCCGATGCCAATGGATTCTACAATGTGGAGTATCCTATTCCTGCAGATGTCGTAGTCAACACAAAGGGCAATGTGAAAGAAAAGTTTGTTGTGCGCCTCACCGCTTCTTCAGGCACCTTGTGTCCTGGTTTGTATTACCTCCGACTGATGCGCGGCTACGATGAAACCGCAGGAAATTATCGTTTTGTGGCATCGGAATGGACAACAGGCGACACATGGCGACTCAAACCAGAGAACATAAAATATGACAATAACAGAAACATCATTAGTGTTACTGCCCCAGGTTCCAATAATGTGTGCCTGATGCTCGACTATAACACTACCGATTATTCTATCAACAAAGACCAAATTTATTTCGTTGTTAAGGGAACCAACCTCAGCACAGCCTCTGGAGCATCTTATCTGTGGTGGCTTAATGGCGCAAACTATGGCACTCAGGTTGAACCAACAATAGTGAAAACGGTTACTGAAGGCGACAAGACATTCCAGGTGATAGCATGGGACATGACCAAGAGCGGACTCTACACCAATTTCGCAGGCGATAAGCCAAGCGTCTGCGTTGGTCAGACCATCTTCGGACTTACCTCAACCGATTCAGCAGGAAAGTCAGATATTCACCTTATTACTTTCGCAAAAGATGTTGATGCGCTGGTAACAGGAATCGAGAATCTTGAAACCGCTAAACCATCAACTGCCAGCTCTTATAGCATTGACGGAAAGAAGGTCGACGATGCCTTTAAAGGTGTGGTAATACACAGTGGCAAAAAGATATTACGCACCACAAAACATAATAAATCATAAAAAGAACAATTTTTTTGCAATCTTTATATTAATAATGTGTATCTTTGCGAAGTTTTTTGCGATGATACACATTATCATTGCGTATTTTTTTATATTTTAGATGTATTTAAAGATGAATGTAATTACAAAAAGTATTCAATTGGCTGATGGCAGAACCATCACCATTGAGACTGGGAAAGTGGCAAAGCAGACCGACGGAAGTGTAATGCTCCGCATGGGCAACACTGTACTCCTCGCCACTGTTTGTGCCGCAAAAGATGCAGTTCCCGGTACAGATTTCATGCCTCTTCAGGTAGACTACAGAGAGCAGTATGCAGCTGCAGGCCGTTTCCCTGGCGGTTTCACAAAGCGCGAGGGTAAGGCAAGTGACAATGAGATTCTCACATCACGTCTTGTTGACCGTGTGCTCCGTCCATTGTTCCCATCTGACTATCACGCAGAGGTTTTCGTTAATGTGATGCTTCTTTCAGCCGACGGCGTTGATCAGCCTGATGCTCTTGCAGGTTTCGCAGCATCAGCAGCCTTGGCTTGCTCAGATATCCCATTCGAGTGCCCAATCAGTGAGGTTCGCGTAGCTCGCGTTAATGGTGAGTACATCATCAACCCAACATTCGAGCAGATGAAGGATGCCGATATGGACATCATGGTTGGTGCTTCTGCCGAGAACATCATGATGGTTGAGGGTGAGATGAAGGAAGTTACCGAGCAGGACATGATTCAGGCTCTGAAGGTGGCAATGGATGCAATCAAGCCTATGTGCGAACTGCAGGTAGAACTGTCAAAGGAACTTGGCAAGGACGTTAAGCGTGAGTATTGCCACGAGGTGAACGATGAGGAACTTCGCGAGCAAATCAATAAGGACTGCTACCAGAAGGCTTACGACGTAACAAAGCAGGCTCTCGAGAAGCATGCACGCGCTGAGGCTTTCGAGCAGATTCTCGTTGACTTCAAGGAGGCTTACGCAGCTGCTCACACAGAGTTGAGCGAAGACGAGATGGAAGAGAAGTATGCAATGATGGACCGCTACTACCACGATGTAGAGCGCGACGCTATGCGCCGTTGCATCCTCGATGAGGGCATCCGTCTCGATGGCCGTAAGACCGATGAGATTCGTCCTATCTGGTGTGAGGTTAGCGCACTGCCAATGCCTCACGGAAGCTCAATCTTCACACGTGGTGAGACACAGTCGCTCTCTACATGTACACTCGGTACTAAGCTCGACGAGAAGATGGTTGACGATGTGCTCGACAAGAGCTACATGCGCTTCCTTCTCCACTATAACTTCCCTCCATTCTGCACAGGCGAGGCTAAGGCACAGCGCGGCGTAGGCCGTCGTGAGATTGGTCACGGTCACTTGGCATGGCGCGGTTTGAAGGGTCAGATTCCAGAGGATTTCCCTTACACAGTACGTCTTGTGTCACAGATTCTCGAGTCTAACGGTTCTTCTTCTATGGCAACAGTATGTGCTGGTACATTGGCTCTGATGGATGCCGGTGTTCCTATGAAGAAGCCAGTATCAGGTATTGCAATGGGTCTTATCAAGAACCCAGGCGAGGAGAAGTACGCAGTGCTCTCTGATATCCTTGGCGATGAGGACCACCTTGGCGATATGGACTTCAAGACCACTGGTACAGTAGATGGTCTTACAGCTACACAGATGGACATCAAGTGCGATGGTCTGTCATTCGAGATTCTTGAGAAGGCACTCATGCAGGCAAAGGCTGGTCGTGAGCACATCCTTGGCAAGATTACCGAGACAATGGCTGAGCCACGCGCAGAGATGAAGCCACACGTTCCACGCATCGTTCAGATTGAGATTCCAAAGGAGTTCATCGGTGCTGTTATTGGTCCTGGTGGCAAGATTATCCAGCAGATGCAGGAGGATACCGGTGCTACAATCACAATCGATGAGGTTGATGGTGTAGGCAAGATACAGGTGAGCGGTCCTAACAAGGAGAGCATCGACGCAGCTCTTGGCAAGATCAGAGCTATCGTGGCTATCCCAGAGGTAGGTGAGGTTTACGAGGGTACAGTACGTTCTATCATGCCTTACGGTTGCTTCGTAGAGATTATGCCAGGCAAGGACGGTTTGCTTCACATCAGCGAGATTGACTGGAAGCGCCTTGAGACTGTTGAGGAAGCAGGCATCAAGGAGGGCGACAAGATTAGCGTTAAGCTGATGGAGATCGATCCTAAGACAGGCAAGTACAAGCTCTCTCATCGTGTACTGATTGAGAAACCAGCCGACTATGTAGAGCGTCCAGCACGCCGTGAGCGTGGTGAGCGTCCAGAGCGTGGCGAGCGTCGCCCACGTCCAGAGCGCGGTGAGCGTCGTCCACGTCCAGAGCGCGGCGACCGTCGTCCACAGGATGAGGCTCCAGTACAGTCAGAGAACCACGAGCCAAAGGATTTCAACGATTCTCTTGACAAGATGGATTTCTAATCAGATAGATTGGTAATACATTATTATATTGTTAGGGATGTGCTTCACGGCACATCCCTTTTATTATTTCCTTTTAATCAATAAATTTGCACTGAATTTCAGTGCAAATTTGTTTCCTTAACGCAATCCCTCATCTCTCATCTGATTCAAGGAGTTAAATGGAGTGTTTATTGTAGGGGCGGATCAGCGTATCCGCCCGTATAGCAATGATTTCCTCGGGCAGATACGCCGATCTGCCCCTACAGCAAGCAATCCCAAATCCTTAATCCCTCATCCTTAATCCAAATTGAGGAGTGTAGGAGTGGCGCTTCGCTTAGGAGTGCAGACGTATGCTTGACACGCATGCGCTCCATTTTCATCTGAGTTCCCTTCCCTTTGGGAGGGGCTAGGGGTAGGTTCTTCATCCCTCCCCCAAGGGGGAGGTTAGGAGGGGGCTCAGTTCCCTTCCCTT
>X430_Giraffe__coassemble_228_pt1 | contig 13307 bp, 14 predicted proteins | sample X430_Giraffe__metabat2_high_PE_008 | metagenome-assembled genome bin X430_Giraffe
CGGTTGAGCAGGTCTAAGTATTGTTTCATATTTATTGTTTTTTAGTTTACAATGTTGTTGGATTCTCACTGGTTTTCCTTACCTTGCAAGGCATTAGGCATTGTCCTTATTCTCCACTCCTGCGGATACATGTTATTAACGCGGTTGCCAATATTCTTTACAAAACCCAATGGCGCATCTTTATATGTAAGCAAAACAAAGCCTCGAGCAGTCTCTTGAGGCAGTGATATGCTATCACGGCGAAGATAGTTTATTGCTTGTACGTAGTCAAGTTCTGCCAAAGCAAATGCATTACGGTTTAAGGCTGTGGAAAGAGCCAATGACTGGTCGGGAATGAAATCCTTGCCCTTTACTGTTCCCATCTTTATGCCTGCATGTATGATTCTCAGCGATTGAGCAGCCATATCATATTGAGAGTTTATGCACTTTGGCACAGCTATCACATCATTGCCATGAGCGTAGAAAACGAAATCCCCGGGATTAAGAAGACACTTCGAGATAGAAGAATCTGCCTTCAATGGCTTTAGTTTTCCGTGCTTACCGCCACGCCTATACTCATCTGAGGTCTTGCGAAGCACCGCCATAAAGAGTCCCTCTCCTTCAGTGCATCCTGGAATAAAGCGGCAAACAGGCAGGTTTATGTCTTTGACCAGGGATTCTCTTATGCCCCACTCTGCTTTAATGTTTACAGGCAGAGCCTCTGCCCCAAGATTCTCGCAAATCCATGCCACATTCTCCTCATTCTCTTTTGCATTGAAGGTGCAGGTAGAATAAATGAGCAGTCCGCCTGGTTCCAGGCACTGCCATGCCTCCTCCACTATCTCGCGCTGCAATTGGCGGCAGTTCTCAACATTCTGCACGCTCCATTCAGCAATAGCTCCCTCATCCTTGCGGAACATTCCTTCGCCTGAGCATGGCACATCACATAATATCACATCAAAAAGCAAACCGCTACGGGCATAGTCTTTAGGATAATTATTGGTGACGATGACATTGGGGCTGCCCCACTTCTGAATGTTTTCTGCCAGGATTTGCGCTCTGGCACGCACTGGTTCGTTGCTCATAAGAGTGCTTCCCGCTGGCAGAGCACCCAATGCGGCTGTTGACTTTCCGCCTGGAGCAGCACACATATCAAGCATGCGAACAGGTTTGTCTACATATTGGCGCAACACATGATGAACAAACATTGACGACGCCTCTTGTACATAGTAATAACCAGCATGCAACAGAGGGTCGAAAGTGAAAGCAGGACGCTCGCCAAGGTAATAACCACAGTCACACCATGGCACAAGAACGCCCCCTTCGGGAATATTATCGCACTTGCTTCTGTTCATGCGCACGCTCACAGGGGGTATGGTCTGCAGTCCTTGCAAAAAGCAACGATACAGTTGTTCACCCATCAGCGAGGCCGTGTAATTACTGAAACTATCTGGCAGAATCATAGATTTATTCTATTAGAGATTGCAAATTTAGAAAAAAAATCGCATCTTTGCAACTAAATAGCAGCTTGATACGTCTAACATTTAAATAAATAACAAAACATATATAACAGCATGAAGAGATTTATTATAATCATAATGGCAACAATAGCCTTTGCGGCACAGCAACCAATAATGTCACAGAGCCATAGGGCTACACCAAGGACAACAGCTACAGCAACAAGCGACACGGCTGGCATAGAGGCTTTTTCAGACACAACAGGAGGAACGACGAGCACCGTAATGCCCGACACTTCGTTGGCCACAAACACATATCACCACACCTATAGCGTGACGATGAATCCAGACGACATGGACCAGGCTTTCGGTCTTTTAGATACCATGTTTGAGAGCATGGCAGGCAGCATGGTTTTTGCCCTTCTGGTATTGCTGATAATTTTTGTCATTGCACCGCTTGCAGTATTATTCCTTATATTCTATTTCATATACAAGTACAGGAAGCAGAAAGTGCAACTGGCAGAGACAGCCATGCGCACCGGACAGCCTTTGCCACAAGACATGCGACCAACCACCAAGGTTATTGATGAGGACACATGGACTAAAGGCGTGAAAAAGTTTTTCCTAGGATTGGGAATCAGTGGCGGTTGCTGGTTTATTGATTTCGACCTTGGCTTAGCAGCAGGATGCATCTTCATATTCTATGGACTGGGAATGATGGTTATTGCAAAGACTACATCGAAAGAAAAACCATTAACAACATCACAAGATGATGGGGACTTGAAAGAACAAAATGATAATAAATAAAATATATTTACCACAATGAGCGATTACAAAAAACTTACACTTTCACAAGACAAGAAACTGGGCGGTGTTTGCGGCGGCATTGCTGAATACTTTGACGTAGACCCAACACTGGTTAGAATTGGATATGCGGCTCTGACTATGTTTACAGCCTTTTGCGGCATAATACTATACCCTATACTCTGGATTATAATGCCTGAGAAACATTAACCGGCAATGCTGAGCGACATCACACTCGTAACACAGGCTGCGGCATTTGGCAACAAGAAAGCATTCGACCAACTTGTGCGCAAATACCAGTCGCCCATAAGGAGGTTCTTCCTAAACCATACGCTTGGCGATGTGCAGCTCAGCGACGACCTTGCCCAAGACACGTTTATCAAGGCATACATCAGCATTGGGCAGTTTAAGGGTTTAGCCAACTTTAAGACATGGCTGTTTCGCATAGCATACAATGTGTTTTACGACTACACCCGCTCTCACCATATCACTAACGACATAGACAGCGGATGCTACAATAAAGGAGTAAGCACAGACAACAGTCTGAAACTTGATATCTATGCGGCACTGGCCACGCTGAAACTGGATGAACGCACCTGCATCACCCTTCAACTGATTGACGGTTATAAAATAGGCCAAATATCAAAGATTACTGGCATGCCTTCGGGAACAGTGAAATCACACCTGCAAAGGGGAAAGGAAAAAATGGCAGACTATTTAAAAAAGAATGGATATGACAGATAACAACCATATTTTGACAGAACGCTTCATTAAAGAAGCCTCGCAAGCCCAGATTGCCGACAACGGATTCAGCAATCGCGTAATGAGCCATCTGCCAACAAACAGCGCTCGTATGGAACGCATGTGGACATTGTTCTGTATCGTTCTTTCTGGCGTTCTCTTCTTTGCATTAGATGTGTGGAGCAATGTCAGTGAAAACATTGAGACACTGCTTCACAAATCTTATCTAATAGAGATATCTGCCACATCCATCCTTAACTCTCTCCTCATCTTTATTGCCATTGTATCTGCCGCAGCTTATGCGGCAATACATAAAGAGAGGCTGGCGATATAATGTTTACTCTGGCAGCCAGTTGCTGTTGATAGTAAACACCTTTTCTATTGTTATTTCTTTTGCTTCTTTCTTTGTGAGCTGACGGCTCCAGCCTACACGCTTTGATGTGTCAGCACCTTCGCCACGGTTGTTGTACTCCATATAGCGAGCAGTCTTCTCACGCTGTGGTTCCCATCTGTCCCATCCTTCAGGACAGATGTGCTTGCCCAGTTCGCAGTTCATGAACAGGGTGTAACCATAATCACGCCATGGACGACCAAGATAAACCTTGTCTACTCCTTCGCCTGCAACGATACGGCAGTTATTAAAGATGTATCCATACTGCTGATTCTGTGGTGTAGAGGCAGCGGTAATGTATGAGTTGCGGCGGCTAAGAATAGTACAGTCCTCAAACCAAGCTATCGACGGACCAAAGATAAAGTCGGTGGTTCCCTCGATATGACATCCTTTGAAGAACAAGCGAGTACCCTCGTTGCCAGTATAGATAGTGTCTTGATTGCCCAGTATGCGGCAATTAATGAACGACAGGCGGTCGCCTTCAGTATGCAATGCCACAGCCTGACCAAGTTTTGGCGCATTGTTCTCTATAGTAAGGTTTTTGAATGTTATGCCAAAGCCACGCACATTAAGTGTGAATGTGCGGAATGTGCCCATCTTCTGCTCTGTTCCAGGCATGCGTATATTGGCATGGTCATCATAAGTGATGATGGTGTTGTCGCGGTCCTCACCCACTATCTGCACGTTCTTAAGACTTTGTGGTATAATTATTTTCTCCTTATATGTGCCTTTCTTCACATATATCACCTTAGTATACTCCATGAAAGCGCGGCACACCTCAACAGCCTCTTGTATGGTGCGGAATTCACCACTGCCATCACGCGCCACGACTAGGGTGTCGGGATTATCATACTTGCCTGCAGCATTCGCTGCCACTGTGAAGGCAAAAATTGCTAATAAAGAAATTAGTAGTTTTTTCATATCTAAAAATTTATAACGGTTTTCAATTACATTATCTGCGCCACCTCTTGCAAGCCTTCAATCTTCTTAAGACCTTCTATAAGCACCTTCAAGTCATCACGGTCGTGAATACGTATGTCAAGACATCCGTCGAAGATTCCATCGTCGCAAGTTATCATTATCTTATGGATGTTAATGCTCATCTGCTTTGATATAACTGATGTTACCTCGTTGAGCATACCAATGCGGTCAATGCCTTGCATGTGGATAACAGCATTGAAGAAGAGTTTCTTATGCATCTCCCACTTAGCGTCGAGAATACGGTTACCGTAAGCCGACTTTAGTTTTGCTGCAACAGGGCATGAGCGTTTGTGGATTTCAATCTGGTTTTTGTTGTCAATAAATCCAAGGATATCATCACCTGGAATAGGATGACAACAATCCATAAACTTATATTGGCCTATATTGTCATCGGTAACAAATATTGGCTTTTTCTTGTTGAACTTCTCTGGAACAATAAAAAGCTTTGACTTACCGCTCTCATCATTCTTTTTCTTTGTGCTATTTATGAAAGGCACATATTTAAGCCAGTTTTGCGACGCATTAGTCTTCTTTTTCTTCTTTCCCTTAATCTCGTTCAAGTCGCCATCGCCCAATATAATGGTCTTTGCTCCTATGGAATGCATGAGGTTCTCACGTTTCTGCAAACCATGGAGTGCGATAAGCTGATCGATTATGGAGTTGGTCAAAACAATATCATTCTTTGTAAGAAAATCTGTAAGAATCTCCTCTCCAGTCTTTTGCAGTTCGCGGCTCTCACGACGCAGAATGGCTTGAATCTTTGACTTAGCCTTAGCCGTTGACGCAAAGTTTATCCAAGATGGCTGCACATGCTGTGACTTTGATGTGAGAATCTCCACTTGGTCGCCACTCTGCAACTTATGGCTCAACGGCACCAGCTTATGATTTACCTTGGCTCCAATACAATGACTGCCAAGGAAACTATGTATTGAGAAAGCAAAGTCGAGCGCCGTACAACCTGCAGGCATGGTCTTTATCTCACCCTTAGGTGTAAACACGAATATCTCTGAAGCAAAGAGATTAAGTTTGATGGCATCAAGGAAGTCCATAGCATCTGGCTGTGGGTCATCAAGAATCTCCTTGATGGTATGGAGCCACTCATTAAGTTCGCCCTCATCCTCCGTAAACTCAGCCTCATCACCATCCTTGTATTTCCAGTGGGCAGCAAATCCTTGCTCAGCCACCTCATCCATACGGTCGCTTCTTATCTGCACCTCTATCCAGCGTCCTTGCTTAGACATGAGCGTAACGTGCAGAGCCTGATATCCATTGGCCTTTGGATGATTTAGCCAGTCGCGCAAGCGGTCTGGATGTGCTTTGTATATCTGACTTATTGCTACATATATATTAAAGCACTCGTTTATCTCGTCCTCACGGTTTTTAGGCGTAAAGACTATTCGAACGGCAAGGATATCGTAGATTTCATCAAAGGTAACGTGCTTATTCTGCATCTTGTTCCATATACTGTATGGAGTCTTTATGCGTTCCTTGATGGTATAGTTGACTCCCATCTTTTCGAGAGATTTCTCGATAGGCTCAGTAAACTGGTCGAACAGTGTATGGCGTGAGGCCTGCGTAGATGATAATTTCTCTTTTATTGAGTTGTACTCTTCTGGATGCTCATACTTAAAACTAAGGTCTTCTAACTCTGACTTAACCTTGTTCAGTCCTAAACGATTGGCAAGAGGAGCATAAATATATAAGGTTTCACCTGCAATCTTATACTGCTTGTTTGCCGGTTGACTCTCAAGAGTTCGCATGTTGTGAAGACGGTCGCAAATCTTAATGAGAATAACACGGATGTCATCGCTCATGGTAAGCAACAGCTTCTTAAAGTTCTCAGCCTGGGCAGATGCCTTGTCGCCAAAGATACCGCCACTAATCTTGGTCAGACCGTCAACAATCTGTGCCACCTTAGCACCGAACATGTTCTCGATATCCTCTGTGGTATAATCGGTATCTTCTACCACATCATGCAACAATGCAGCACAGATACTTGTGCTGCCAAGGCCTACCTCCTCGCATGCTATCTGGGCCACTGCGATGGGGTGCATGATATAAGGTTCGCCCGAAAGGCGTCTGACACCCTTATGTGCCTGCTTTGCAAAGTTGAAAGCCTTTGTTATGATGTCCACCTTTTTTCGGTGGCGTGATGACAAATATGAATCGAGCAGTTTCTGAAAGGCGCCATTCACCAGTTGTTCATCGGCGGCCTCTTGTTTTATCTTATCCTCTTCCATGATTCCTTTCTCCTCTTTTTATCTTATCCTTAACCGCTTGCCGGCACGAATATTATTGTTTCTTAGTCCATTGAGTCTTCTTAGCTTCGACACTGTAGTGCCATACTTACGGGCAATGCCTCCAAGTGTCTGTCCTTGACGCACCCTGATATACTGAGTGCCTGCACTATAACCAGCTGCCTTGTCGTTAACAGCAACAACCGCACGCTTAGGCAGCAGTTCCTCTTTCTTATAAGTGTAAATAGAGTCCTCGTTATCTATGAACTTGCCAATATAAGACTGTGGCAATCTTATTGTAGATGGTTTGGTAAGTCCTGGCACAACATCTCTTCTATATGATGGGTTCAAAGATTTTATATGCTCTGTAGCAATGCCGCAATAGGCTGCTATCTGCTCGAAATGCACGTTTTGGTCAACAACTATCGTATCGGTATAAACAGGGAGTTGTGTACGCAGTGGACAGATATTGTGCTCACAATAATATGTCATAACATAATTAGCTGCTATGAACGCTGGCACATATCCTCTTGTCTCTCTTGGCAGGTAAGGATAAATCTGCCAGTAGTCCTTTGAGCCATTAGACCTGCGGATGGCCTTGTTCACATTCTCCGGACCGCAGTTGTAAGCGGCAATCACCAAATGCCAGTCGCCAAAAATCTTATAAAGGTCGCTTAGGAAATGGGCTGCAGCATAAGATGACTTGATAGGGTCGCAGCGCTCATCAACCAAAGAGTTAACCTCAAGACCATATTGTTTGCCTGTGGCAAGCATAAACTGCCACAATCCAGTGGCCTTTGCCCTTGACACAGCAACGGGGTTGAGTGCAGACTCTATCACAGGAAGGTATTTCAGTTCTAATGGCAAGCCGTATGCCTCAAGAGCCTCTTCAAATATAGGCATGTAGAAGTTTGATGCGCCAAGCATATAACTAACCGAACGGCGCAGTTTGCCGGTATATCTGTCTATCAATTGCTGCACAACATCATTATAAGGCATTTCAATAACTGTTGGCATGCGGCTGAGCCTGTCGATGTAAACCTCTTTAGGGAATGTTGGATTCACATCAGATGTAACACAGTTGTTATCTTCATAGAGATAAGCCTTTGCCATGTAATGCTCCATCAGACTATCGATAGTTGTTGTCATTGCCTCTGGCACATCTATGGTGTCCTGCCTTCCATCGTTGTTGATTACAGAAATTCTGTCGCCGTTGTCACTGGCTTGTGCTTTAGCACAGTCATATCCCAACAGCCACAGAAATATTATTGATAGTAAAAAATATATTTTCATTAAATATTTTATTAAAAGTTTATGCTACAGTTTACACCTATAGATGATGCCTCCAAAGGATTATTTGAGACATGGTTGTTGATAACCGTTGGCTCAACCTTCAGACTCAGGTCTTTTGATATATCAAACTCTGATAATTCCGCATCAACGTATGCATCGATTACCGAGATGGCATATACACCTATCATACAGAAGAAACTCAAATCGCGCCAACGGCGATACTTGTCCTTACGGCTTTTAAACAGTTTCTTATATCTTTCCTCATTTGAACTGTCTATAACTTTTCCAAGATGAAGAAACTTATTGTAGCTTTCTGTTGTAGGGTCACTGTCCATGATGTCAAGATATGCCTGAGAATAATCCTTGTACATCATATTATTCCAGTTCATGGCATACAAGCATCCCATCATTCCTCCATAGACAATAGGCAGTTTCCAATATTTACGGTTGTAAATCTGTCCTGCGCCCGGCAGCACCAATGCCAGCCACAACGCACGCTGCGGCTTTGGCTGCCAAGTCTTCCAGTCGCGCTTAGCCTTTGTCTCTGACACAAGAACAGTATCAGCAAACACAGGCAGCACCACAGCAGTGTCTGCCATGACAATCTGCGTAATGCTATCTGCCGTCAGCGGTTGCTTTGTCACTTTTATGCTATCGGTTTGTTGTGCCGACAGGTTCAATATTCCAGCAACCATCACAAGACAGACTGCCAGCATACGGAATAGTGATATTTTATTTAACAATTCCAATTCTCTCTGGATATTTTACTTATTGCTTACATTGTCGAGCGCATTCATTATACGCTCCAGGTCTCTTTCGTTGTCAAACGGTATGCTTATCTTGCCCTTTCCTTGTGGAGAGCATACCATCTGCACCTTTGCATGGAAAAAGTCTGACAAACGGTTTTTAAGAACATTAAATTCCTCTGGCAGCTTTTGCTTAACAGCTTTCTTTGCCTCCTGCACGCCCATACCAGATTTCATCTGCTTTACAATCTCCTCAACCTTGCGCACAGAATAACCATTCTTCTGGATTTCCTTAAAAACCTTTATCTGAAGACTTGGACTTTCTATTGACAGAAGAGCACGAGCATGCCCCATATCTATCTCTTTCTCTTTAAGAGCCATCTGCACCTGAGCAGGGAGTCTGAGCAGTCTTAGATAGTTTGTTACGGCCGTTCTGCTCTTGCCCACTCTCTGTGATATCTTTTCCTGAGTAAGTCCTGTTGTTTCTGCCAGATGCTCATAAGCAAGGGCAATCTCTATGGCATTAAGGTCTTCACGCTGTATATTCTCTACCAGCGCCATCTCCATTACTCCCTCATCCTCCACGGTACGGATATAGGCTGGGAGTGTTGCAAGACCAGCTATCTGTGATGCGCGCCAACGGCGTTCACCTGCAATTATCTGATACTTATCGCCATCAACCTGTCTTAGGGTTATCGGCTGAATAATGCCAATCTCACGTATACTGTTTGCCAGTTCCTGCAATGCAGTCTCATCAAACTCCCTACGTGGCTGGTTTGGGTTAGGCTCAATCTTGCTTATTTCTATCTCATTAAGATTTGATGAACCCTGTGTGCGCACTTCTGTTGTGTCTATCAGCGCATCAAGTCCTCTGCCATTGCCTAATTCATCAAGTCCGCGTCCGAGCACACTGCCGCCCGCATATTTCTTACGTACTGCCATCGCCTATCGATTATTTGTTTTTTCCTATAATTTCCTTTGCTAATGCCAAATGGTTCTTGCTGCCTGTTGAGTCGGCATCATAAAGAATAACCGGCAGACCATGGCTTGGACTTTCGCTCAACTTCACATTACGCTGGATGACAGTTTTAAACACCAGTTCCTGGAAATGGCGCTTAACCTCATCGTAAATCTGGTTGGCCAGTTTCAGACGAGAGTCATACATTGTAAGCAGGAATCCCTCAATCTCCAACTTTGGATTGAGCTTGCTCTTTATAATCTTAATGGTATTTAACAACTTGCTAATTCCCTCAAGCGCAAAATACTCACACTGCACAGGAATAATAACCGAGTCGGCCGCAGTAAGCGAGTTTACTGTTGTCAGACCAAGCGAAGGACAGCAGTCTATAAGAATATAATCATACTCATCCCTTATTGGCGCAAGCATGTTTCTGAGTATCTTCTCACGATTGTTCATGTTAAGCATTTCTATCTCTGCTCCAACAAGGTTGATATGACTTGGAATAATATCCAGTCCCTCGACATCGGTAGTATATATGGCATCACGCACATCAACATGATCGATGATGCACTCATACAATGAACTTTCCACTTGCTTGATATCCACACCAAGTCCGCTCGAAGAATTGGCCTGTGGATCGGCATCTACAACCAAAACAGTCTTCTCCAAAGTAGCAAGCGATGCTGCCAGATTTATTGTAGTGGTGGTTTTACCCACACCGCCTTTCTGATTTGCTAATGCAATTATCTTTCCCATCTATAAAATGTTTGCAAACTATTTATTTTCAGATTTGTGTTTAGTTTGCAAAGTTACATATTTTATATGAGAAAATGCTATCTTATGAACCTTTTTTAGTACTTTTGCAAACGAAAGAAATAAAATTTTATGAAAATAAACAAACCTTTAATACTTATCTCCAACGACGACGGCTTTCAGGCCAAAGGCATCAATTGCCTGGTTAACATGGTCAAGGACTTTGGCGATGTTATTGTATGCGCTCCCGACTCAGCCAGAAGCGGTTTTGCATGCGCCTTCTCTGCCACCACGCCGCTACGCATAAAGATGCAGTGGCAAGAAGACAACGTGCAGGTATGGTCGTGCAACGGCACTCCTGTAGACTGCGTAAAGATGGCGCTTGCGCGCATCTGCCCTCGCCGCCCCGACATCATCATCGGAGGCATCAACCACGGAGACAATGCTTCTGTCAACACCCACTATTCCGGCACCATGGGCGTTGCCTTAGAGGGATGCATGAAATATATTCCATCAGTAGCATTCTCATTATGCGACTACAGAGAGGATGCAGACTTCTCCCCACTTACAGATATCGTGCGCAGCATTACACAAAGGGTAATAAGCGAAGGACTGCCAAAGGGTGTATGCCTAAACGTCAACTTCCCGCTTGCCAGCGAGTTTAAAGGCGTGCGGATATGCCGCATGGCATGGGGCACATGGGGCAAGGAAACCGTAGAATGCCATCACGCAAGAGGCTACGACTACTATTGGATGGTGGGCGAATACACAAACGACGAGCCTGAGGCTGACGACACAGACAACTGGGCACTTACCAATGGATATGTGGCGATTACGCCTACACGCATTGACGTGACAAGCTATGAGATGATAGAACAAATGAAAAACTGGACTTTCTGATGAGATATTACATTATAGCCGGTGAGGCAAGCGGCGACCTGCACGCATCAAGACTGATGCGCTCGCTGAAAAATGAAGACAAAGAGGCTCAGTTCCGTTTCTTTGGCGGCGACATGATGGCGGCAGAGAGAGGAACAATGGTTAAGCACTATCGCGAACTGGCATACATGGGTTTCATACCCGTATTGCTGCACTTGCCCACCATACTGAGCAACATGAAGATGTGCAAGCAAGACATCATCGAATGGCAACCGGATGTTGTGATACTTGTAGACTACCCTGGTTTCAATCTTGACATTGCTAAGTTCCTGAAGAAGAACACAAGCATCCCCGCCTTCTACTACATCGCTCCAAAGATATGGGCATGGAAGGAGTACCGCATAAAAAACATTAAGCGCGACATAAAAGAACTATTCTCAATACTGCCTTTCGAAAAGGATTTTTTCGAGGGCAAGCACCACTTCCCTATCCACTATGTGGGCAACCCAACAAAAGACGAGGTCGAGGAATTTGTCTTAAAGAGCAAAGAGAGCGACAACGCAACAATCCTTCATAACACCAACAAACCGGTAATAGCACTGCTTGCTGGCAGTCGCAGACAGGAGATAAAAGACAATCTGCCCGCAATGATTGAGGCCACACGCGAATACGCTGACAGTCACGACATTATTCTTGCCGGCGCACCAAGCATCCCATCTGAATATTACAATAAATTCATTGCAGGCACACACCTAAAGGTGGTATACAACCAAACATACGACCTGCTAAACAAGGCAACGGCAGCACTTGTCACCAGTGGAACTGCAACCCTTGAGACTGCATTGTTTAATGTACCACAGGTGGTTTGCTACGAAACTCCTCTGCCTTGGTTGTTTGGTTATCTCAAACGCACCATACTCAAAGTGAAATACGTCTCACTGGTAAACCTTGTAGCAGACAGAGAGGTGGTGAAGGAGCTTGTAGCCGACAGTTTCAGCGTGAAAAACATACGCAACGAACTTGCCGCCATATTACCAGGAGGAGCCAAACGCGAAGAGATGCTCAGCGGATATGCTGAGGTTCGCCAACGTTTAGGCAAGGAGAAAGCTCCTGATAATGCTGCAAAAATTATGGTCGACTTGTTAAAAAACAAGTAAGAACAGCAAACAGCGAATAAAATTCTACAACCAGCAGCAGGAAACAGAAGACCAATGAGCATCAGAAATATCATAACAACAACCTTGCTGTCAGCATGTTGCATCTGGGCCTCAGCTCAGGAGCAGCGCACTGAAGTAATGATTGAGACAACAGTTGGCAACATACGCATAGCACTGCACAACGAAACGCCCGCACACCGCGACAACTTCGTAAAACTTGTCAACGAGCAGTTTTATGACAGTCTGCTATTCCACCGTGTAATAAAAAACTTCATGATACAGGGCGGCGACCCCGACAGCAAGAAGGCGGAGCCCGGAATTACCCTCGGCGAGGGCACACTCGGTTACAAACTGCCTGCAGAGATAACTTTTCCTCTGCACTACCATAAACGCGGAGCCGTGGCAATGGCAAGAGAGGGCGACGAGACAAATCCCGACTTCAAGTCTGACGCATGCCAGTTTTATATCGTATGGGGAAAGAGATTCTCAACCATGGACATGGAACGACTTACCCAAAGACTCGACAGCGCATCGAACGGCAAGATGACATTCACACCCGAACAGATAAAAACATACAGAAAAATAGGCGGTTCGCCTCATCTCGACGGCGCATACACCGTTTTTGGAGAGGTTATTGAAGGCATGGAGGTTGTAGAGGAAATACAGAGAACCGACACAGATGATTACGACCGTCCTATTGACGACGTGAGAATTATAAGGGCAAGGGTGATAACCCGCAAATAGAAAACTATAATCTTTTGAAATTTATCTACACGAGAAGAACTTTCGCATATCACACCAAACAGAATAAAATCAGAAACAGCCGTCGGAATTCTCCAACGGCTGTTCCCTTTTTCACTAATAACTAAAAACTTTCTCTAAAAACTTAGTCTCACGACTATGAAAAAACTACCTAAAACTATTAACC
>X430_Giraffe__coassemble_239_pt1 | contig 12920 bp, 7 predicted proteins | sample X430_Giraffe__metabat2_high_PE_008 | metagenome-assembled genome bin X430_Giraffe
GGGAGTAATTGCTCGCTTTGCTCGCTGAGGAGTTAAAGGCCATTACCTTGGCAAGCAATTCCTCAACGTTCATCGTTAATACGGAGTTAAAGGAAGTTAGAGGGAGTTAGAAGAAGATAGAAGACGTATGCTTCTAGTGCAAGCAAACTTTAATCCTTAATCTTTAATCCATTCATGCAATCCCTCATCTCTCATCGTTCATCGCTCAACGTTCATCGTTCATCGTTCAACGTTCAACGCTCACCGTTCACCGTTCACATATTTTATTCTGTATGAGATGAGCGGTATTCTACCACTCATCCCACACCGAGTTGTGTTCTTTCGCCAAAGCATCCTCTTCTGCATAGTCATCGCCATAACCAGCACTACCCTGGTTCATCTCATCATCCCAGGCAATGCCATCACTGCCTGCACACAAGTGGTCTACCTCTATCTCGTGAATCTCAATATCTGGTTGAATATATTTCTTTTCCATAATCTTACTTTACAATAAATTTCTTACCATTCTTAATATACAATCCCGTTGCAGGGTTAACCACCTTACGGCCAAAGAGGTCGTAAACAGGCGAATCAGTCTCCGTAATTCCTAATTCAACATCCTCTACGCCTGTTGTCTCATCGTCAAATGAGAAGAAGCTATACTTGGCGGCAGCCGCAAGAGGCACGCGCAGGTAAGCCTTGCCCGCACCTATCTTCTTATTGTTGGCAAGATAGAAGCCATACACCTTATTGCCATTAACGGTCTTGCTGCTAAGTATATAGTATCTGTATTCTTCATCCTCTGATGGCTGACTTGCAATATCCACCAGCGTACCTATAAACTCATTGCCTTCGTTTGCATCAAAAGCAGTGGCAGAAACAGGAATATCTTCAGTTACAGCACCGCCATTAAGCGAACGGATGAGCACGCCCTCGCGAGCAGCCACATTATATACTCTGGTAAGATTAATCCTGCCATCACTTGCTTCAGCCTTATAAGCCGCAATATTCTCTGCATTAGTAAAATCAAGATTATAAGGCGAGCAGATGGTGCCTACGCCAGCGGAGGTTGTATTAGCGAAGACTTTTTTTACCAAAAATATCCTATCAACGATTCCTTTAGGACTGCCATATGGAATCTTCACAGCATTGAGATGCACATAATCCATTTCGCTAATATCGACCTCTGCCGTTCCATCTGCACCTATTTCCTGAATTATTTCTGTTGTTTTACCTTCATCTTCCACACGATTAAGCAACAGGCGCATTTTCATCCCAACAGTTCCTTCAAAAATAATCTTAGAGCAATCACTTAAGTCAGCATAATTAAGATAATAGACACTACCATTACCATAAAGCAAACCACCTCCAGAGAGTTCCTTTCCCAGGTTTAATTCAGGATTTACTGGTTCGTTCACTATTTCCGCATCTGCACCAACACCATCCCATTTATGATAGTCACTCTTGGACAACTCTATCTCTGGTTTTTCTATTATTACCTCTTTTTCAAAAAGAATAATTTTACTAATTACTCCTTCCTTGCTACCCCAGTTTACCTTTATAGCGTTCAAATGAACATAATCCATACTACTTATATCTACCTCTACCATTCCGTCTTCACCGATTGTCGGATTAAGTTCAGTCCAACTTCCGCCGTCTGCAATACGGTTCAACAGTACTCGCAAAGAAATGTCCGGAGTTCCATAAAATAGAATTTTTGAAAATTTGCTTATATCTGCATAGTTAAGATAATAAACGTTAGCATCACCATAAACAACATTTCCTGGTTTAATTGTTGTACCAATATTTAACTCAGGATATACTGGTTTGTTATCTATCTCCGCATCTTCACCAGCACCATTCCATGTATGATAGATGTCTTTTGTCAGTTCCTCGCAGTTTACCACCCTATCAGAATATGTTTCCAAATAAACATCATTCACCTTTACCTCACCTGTTGACGCAACGTTGCTTCCAGATAAACATATCTCACTGCAATCTGAAATATAGTCATTATAGTCATTCCCCAATTTCTCAAGTTCATCTTTTATAACAAACTCAGTCCTTCCAGATTTCGTCACCCACAGAGTCTTGTTGCTACTTCCTTTATAAAACAAGATGCGGAACTTTTCACCAGAAACAATATCACAATCTATTACCAGTTTTCTATATCTGCTCAAATTTCCTTTAGGCAAACCAATATTCTTTAATTGGTTAGAATAGTTCATTTTCCATGTAAAGGTTCTGGTTTCGGCATCCCAAGTAGTCTGTGTATTTACAGGACTTTCAAAAGATGCGTGCGCTTGTCTTCCCTCATCATCATAAGTTTCCAAATAAACAGCATTTACCTTTACCTCACCTGGAACATCAGCACCAGAATTGCTACCAGAAAGACAGATTTCATCACATGCCAATATATATTCATAGTAATCATCTCCTAATTCATCTTTTATTACAAACTCCGTCACTCCAGAATTTTCCACCCAAAAAGTTCTATTGCTATTACCTTTATATAGCAAAACACGGAATTTGTTTCCTTTTACTATTTCACAATCAACTACAAGTTTTTTATAACGGCTTAAATCGCCCTTGGGCAATCCTATATTCCTTAACTGATTATAACTTGAAGATGTCCATGTAAAGGTTCTGTTTGCAGAATCCCATGATGTGTTTGTATTAGAAGGAGACTTAAAAGTTGCATACACTTTTTCTGTCGTCGCATTAACCGTTACAGAAAAAGCGATAAAAAACAAAAGCAATAATTCTTTAATAGTTTTCATACAATAATTTACAAGTAAGTAATAGAATGTTTTAACCATGCAAAGTTAAAACAAACAAGACACAACTTCTTCCAAAGAAATCCCATAAGTTTCTACAAATACATCAACATCTATCCTGCACCTTTTAAATTTAAATCAAAATATTTCGCAAATGTTTCGTCCCACCGCATATTTCTCAGGCACTCAGAGGTTTAGCTATATCATACGGTCTAATTGAACATGTAATTTAAATTTCATTATTGTAGAACATTCTCAAAAACAAAAAAAATAAGGGACAGTGCAGCACACACTATCCCTTAGTCATTAATTTATATAAAAAACGTTGTCACCACTCATCCCATACAGAGTTGTGCTCTTTCGCCAAAGCATCCTCTTCTGCATAGTCATCGCCATAACCTGCACTACCTTGGTTCATATCATCATCCCAGGCAATACCATCACTGCCTGCACACAAGTGTTCTACCTCTATCTCGTGAATCTCAATATCTGGTTGAATATATTTCTTTTCCATAATCTTACTTTACAATAAATTTCTTACCATTCTTAATATACAATCCCGTTGCAGGGTTAACCACCTTACGGCCAAAGAGGTCGTAAACAGGCGAATCAGTCTCCGTAATTCCTAATTCAACATCCTCTACGCCTGTTGTCTCATCGTCAAATGAGAAGAAGCTATACTTGGCGGCAGCCGCAAGAGGCACGCGCAGGTAAGCCTTGCCCGCACCTATCTTCTTATTGTTGGCAAGATAGAAGCCATACACCTTATTGCCATTAACGGTCTTGCTGCTAAGTATATAGTATCTGTATTCTTCATCCTCTGATGGCTGACTTGCAATATCCACCAGCGTACCTATAAACTCATTGCCTTCGTTTGCATCAAAAGCAGTGGCAGAAACAGGAATATCTTCAGTTACAGCACCGCCATTAAGCGAACGGATGAGCACGCCCTCGCGAGCAGCCACATTATATACTCTGGTAAGATTAATCCTGCCATCACTTGCCTCAGCCTTATAAGCCGCAATATTCTCTGCATTAGTAAAATCAAGGTTATAAGGCGAGCAGATGGTGCCTACGCCAGCGGAGGTGAGGGATGTTGTATAAACAGATGACAAATCACCAGTTTTCCTAACTAAAACATAATCAATATTGTCTGTTGCCTTATTCGTTCCCCTGCCATATATCTTAAAACTTGCTCCATTGTTAGGAACCAAAACACTTAGCACATGCTCTCCATTATTATTATCATCAACCATCGCCTCCACATAGCCATTAACTTCTACAGCAGATCTACGATAATTGGAACCACTTCCTGCCTTACTCCACACATTAATAATTACATCATATAGTCCAGCATCCAATGTAGTTGAACAGATATCATTACCCCAGGAACCTACATAACCGCCTGAAGCACTACTATCTTCAAACTTCCAAGTGGACTCCTCTGCATCATTAAAATATACGATTTCTGGTGAAAGCCTATAATTAACAGTTACCGCCTCATCTAAGTAATTTGAACGAGCATCCAGACTATAACCTGAAACTCTATCATCATCCAATGTATAATAAGAATCTTCATATTTAATTACCAAAGGAAGACCTTTGATAACACCAATTGATTTAACCTTATCCGATTTTAATATGGTTCCATCTTCTGTTTGGTAATTCAATTGTTGTATAACATATACTGATTCTGTGGTAATTGTAAGGTTATCTATATAAGAATCCCCAGTTTGTGCAGTGTAAAAATCAATTTGATTACAAGCTGTGGCTGCATCAGAAACAAAATCTATATTTTCTTCAGAGAATAAAATTTCACCTTCAGAATTTTTAATAACGTAAGAAACTTTTCTCTGTTTTACATTAACAGTTATATCTGCATGAATCCACTGGTCCAATACCTCATTGGCCTTTAAAGTTGAAACAGAACTTGCCTTTACTTTATTATTAATAGAAAAATAGTCTTCGTTAGTTTTACCATTTGCTTTTCCTCTTGTACACCCAAAATAGAAAATGCTACCATTATTTCCATACCCCCATTGGGTTTTTCCTGTAAAACCACCGTTTGTGCCAGTATGTAAACTAGCATCGCCAATCGTGAAAAATCTTTGACCGCTTACAGTCTTTATATAGCAATCAAATGAAACATTCACAATACTTGGATTCACTACTAAATCAGAAAAATTATAGTAAGCAAATGCGACACCATTGGAATTTCCACTTGAAAAGGCCAAAATATTAGAACCATTATCAGCGACATTCGTTGACATATCACCAGCAGATACTACAGATGTTGAAATTCTAGATGTTTCGTAAATTTTGAATAATGTATTGTTGTTGTCTTCAAAATCATGTATTGTTGTAGCTACTACTGCCTCATCAACAATTATGGTAACGACAGTTGAGCCATCACCCATAACTGTTTTCCCTTCACTATCATCCTCTGCATAATAATACTTTATAGTTCTATCATCATTCAAGAAGAATGCAGTTTTTTGAGTTTCACTAATTTCAATAGAACTACCTGTTGTTGATTCAACAGTTTCTGATTTTATCAATACTCCTTCTTTTGTTTTATAATCGATTGTAAAAGTTGTTTCCGTCATTGGAGTATATACAGATGCTTGCACCAACAAAGCTCCATTATTCGAGTTCATTGAAACCTCACCGCCATCACCTACAACACACGAAAGATAAGAACCTTCTGCTACTGTTCTTTTTCCATAACCATTATATATTTTGAATTCTGCAATCTCATTGGCTTTTACATCCAAAACTCTTATTTGTTCATTACCCGAAACATTTCTTCCCAAGCCATAACCAACAACAACAGATACAACATCTCGCATTCTAATTCTATCGTTAACAGTTATGCTACTTCCTGTATTTGTCTTATATTCAAGATATGAATATGCTTGCTCTGCCCAACTTGACCATCTTCCTGTATTAGCTGATTGCGACCAACCATCACCAAAATATTCAGCTACATTATCAATAGTTATTGTACTGAAATCAACCGACTGCCAACTTCTTGAATATTCCGCAGCTACAAACATATTTGATGCGCTACTTGTATAACCTTCTGCTGTTGCTGTAACCGTCAACGTACCGCTATTTGCGGGAGTATAATTTCCTGCGACAACGGCTGAAGTAACATCTACACCATCAAGGGTTGCAGAAATGGTTATTTCCGGATTTAACAAAACAGATGAGTTATCACAAACTGCGCCGAATGAAGGAATGAACTTATTGCCATCCTCCGTAATTCCTACCCGTATCTCTGGAGTCGGCAATACTATTTCAGTTGCATCTACTATTGTTTCTACAACTTCAGATGTAGCAGTACCTTTTGTGGTATATGCGTATAGTATACCTGATTCATCTACTGTAACCTCACATGGAGTTTCCGTTGTTGTTAAATATTCATCACTGCCAGGTAATTTATAATGCAAGGTTTCGCCTTCAACAAATGATATAGAATAAGTCCGGGCGGTTCCATTGACTTTTTTCAAATATAGTTCTGGAATATTTGCAACATCATTCTCTACTTCAGTTGTAATTAATAAATTATCAAAATTTAGCACTCCATAGTATCTTCCACTAAGGAAATAAATACCAACAGCTTTGGCATCTGTACCATTTGGTAATGAATATTCTCCACTGACGACCGTTGCTTCATTTGATTTATTTACAATTGAATAATTAACAATAGAGTTCTTTATATCAACTATGAATTTATAATGGCACCAAACTCCATTGACATTATTATATGTTGATGACTCATCTTCATTTAATTTCATTTTCGTTGTATTCGGAGTTGATGTCGCAACAAATAAATAATTACAACCACTATTTTTATCGGTAAATAAACTATTATTATCGGGTTTTTTGTAACCTGATGTCATGACAGCCAGCTGGGTTGTCTGATTATTTCCCGGAGTTAAAGCGGCATCAAACTCTAAAGTATAAGTAGAGTAATCACCATAAAAATCAGAACCAAAAGTTGTATATGTGGATCTGCTATTGCTATTTCCTGGCGAAAAAGTAATATAATTCCCATAAATAGGGTCATCAATTGTTAGGGTTGGAGCATAATTTATTGTCACCCACGAGGAAGCGTCATTGGATGAGTCATAATTCTGCGAATATAAAATGACCTTATCCGCCCAAGCACCCACCGAACCCAAGCACATCAAAAAAGTGAATAAAAATAATTTAATAGTTTTACTTTTCATATAATATTTTTTTTTAGTTATCTTCAAATTCGTTTGTATTATGTTTTGTCACATTAAACTACGACAATAGAATATCGGCACACGGCGGTTGGCCGCATGCAGAAAGAAAAAAGGAATAAAATAGTGGTATGGTTGAAATGGCAACGACAACAGCGGTATAGCGGAGCGTTTTACCCCCCCCCTATTAGTTTATAAACCGTTGAGGCACAACAGTTTAAACTATTGCCATTTCTAAAATTCATATTATTAGTTCAAGTCTTAGGTAGACAAATACAGTTATTGTCAATTATAAATTCATGCAAATATAGAAAAAAAATATTATAATAAAATGGTAAAATCATACAAAAAAAAAGAAATTTGTTCAAATGTCTCTCCTATATATCGTTCATCTTTTATCTTTAATATCTTTAATATGCAGGAGTGTAGGAGTGCAGACAATAGCAGTGCAAGCAAACTTTAATCCTTAATCCTTAATCTTTAATCCATTCATGCAATCCCTCATCTCTCATCGTTCAACGTTCATCGTTCAACGTTTATCGTTAATCGCTAATCGCTCACCGACAAGAAGGTTCCTAACCTCAAAATTATTCCCCAAAAACAACCATTATTTCGAAATAATAGTGTATCTTTGTATCCTATTATAGATAGAAATAAGGTGGAACAAGAGAAATTGGAATTACTTGAGAAGATAAAATTCCCCAGCGACCTCAGACAGCTGACCATTGACCAGTTGCCAGAGGTGTGCGAAGAACTTAGACAGGACATTGTAAAGGAACTGTCGGTAAACCCTGGCCACTTGGCATCGAGCCTTGGAGTGGTAGAGCTTACCGTGGCACTGCATTATGTCTTCAACACCCCCAACGACCGCATTGTTTGGGACGTGGGCCATCAAGCCTACGGCCATAAGATACTCACCGGCAGGCGCGAGCAGTTTTGCACCAACCGCAAGTTGGGAGGAATAAAGCCATTCCCTTCGCCAGACGAAAGCGAGTATGACACGTTTACTTGCGGACATGCCTCAAACTCCATATCGGCAGCACTGGGCATGGCGGTGGCTATTAAGACTAAGAACGATGAACGCGAAAAAACCAACAAGCACGTGGTGGCAGTGATTGGCGATGGTGCCATGAGCGGCGGACTGGCTTTTGAGGGTTTGAACAACGTGTCATCGACACCAAACGACATGCTCATAATACTCAACGACAATAACATGAGCATTGACCGCAGCGTGGGCGGCATGAAGCAATATCTGCTCGAACTGAACACCAACGAGACATACAACGCCCTGAGGTTTAAAGTGTCGCAATGGCTGCGCTCGAAGGGTTATCTGGGTGATGAGCGCAAAAACGGACTGATACGTCTTGGCAACGCCTTGAAGTCGGCCATCAGTCATCAGCAGAACATATTCGAGGGCCTCAACATACGTTACTTTGGGCCTTACAACGGACACAACGTGAAAGAACTGGTGCGCATACTGCGACAGTTGAAAGACATGAAGGGACCGAAGATGCTGCATCTGCACACCATAAAGGGCAAGGGCTATGAGCCAGCCGAAAAGGCTGCCACAATATGGCACGCACCAGGAAAGTTTGACGTAGACACAGGCGAGCGCATAATAAGCGACACCACTGGCATGCCTCCAAAATTTCAGGATGTGTTTGGCAACACGCTGCTTGAGCTGGCTAAGCAAAACGACAAGATTATAGGCATAACCCCAGCCATGCCTACTGGCTGTTCCATGAACATTATGATGGAAGAGATGCCCGACCGCACGTTTGACGTGGGCATCGCCGAAGGCCACTCCGTGACCTTTGCCGCCGGAATGGCAAAAGAGGGCATGTTGCCTTTCTGCAATATATATAGTGCCTTTGCACAGAGGGCTTACGACAATATTATCCACGACATGGCGATAATGAATCTGCCTGTGGTGTTGTGCCTTGACCGCGCCGGACTAGTTGGCGAAGACGGAGCAACGCATCACGGAGCGTTCGACATGGTGGCACTGAGAACAATTCCCAATCTTACTATAGCCTCGCCTATGGATGAGCATGAGCTGCGCCGACTGATGTTTACTGCTCAGTTGCCAGACAATGGGTCGTTTGTAATACGCTACCCACGCGGCAATGGAGTACTTGCCAATTGGGAATGTCCGCTGGAAGAGATAGAGGTGGGCACTGGCCGCAAGCTTCACGATGGCAACGAGGTGGCTGTGCTTACCATCGGACCTATAGGCAACGATGTGGAGGATATAATAAAAGAAGACAACTCTACTGCCATTGCCCACTACGACATGCGCTTCCTTAAACCTCTTGATGAGACTATACTGCATGAGGTTGGCAAAAAATTCAAGCACATCGTAACCATAGAAGACGGTGCGCGCAATGGCGGATTCGGTTCGGCCATACTTGAATGGATGAGCGACCATGGTTATTCGCCAGCAGTAACACGCATGGGACTGCCCGACACCTTTATTGAGCACGGAACAGTTGCTCAACTTAGAAAGATTGCCGGCATCGACAAGGAGAGCATAAGAAAGGAGATTAAAAATCAAGCATCATGAAGATAATTATCGCAGGAGCAGGTGAAGTGGGCAAGCACCTTGCCAAACTTTTGTCAAGGGAATATCAGAACTGCACACTCATCGACGACGACGAGGAGCGGTTGAGTAGTCTCGACGACTACGACATAATGACCATGCTGGCATCGCCAACGAGCGTAAAGGCTCTGAAAGAGGCTGGCGCTCACGATGCCGACCTGTTTATAGGCGTTACTCCCGACGAGAGCCGCAACATGAACTCTTGCATATTGGCTCATGCGCTGGGCGCCAAGAAAACCGTGGCGAGAATTGACAACTACGAGTATCTTGCGCCTAACCTTGAGGAGTTTTTCAAAAAGATGGGCATCGACTCGCTCATCTACCCCGAGGTGCTGGCGGCTGCCGACATCAATAACGGACTGCGCATGAGCTGGGTGAGACAGCGATGGGATGTGCATAACGGCGCCTTGGTGATGCTTGGAGTGAAACTGCGCAAAAACTGCGAGATTCTGGGACAACCGCTGAAAGACTTGTGCGGTCCTACCGACCCTTATCATATCGTGGCCATAAAGCGCAACTCAGAGACCATTATCCCTGGCGGAAATGATATGTTGCAGCAAGACGACCTTGCATATTTCATGACCACAGAGGATTATATTCCGTATATCCGCACCATCAGCGGCAAAGACCATTATACCGATGTTAAGAACGTGATAATAATGGGTGGCAGCAAGACTGCCGTAAGAACAGCGCTCACTACTCCCGAGAACATGCGCGTGAAGATTATCGAGATGAGCGAGAAAAGGTGCGAGCAGCTTAACATGCTGCTATCAGACGTTGACACGATGGTGATTCATGGCGACGGCAGAGACACCAACCTGCTCATCGAAGAGGGCATAGAAAGAGCCGAGGCATTTGTGGCTCTCACCGGTAATGCCGAAGCAAATATCCTGGCTTGCCTCACAGCAAAGCGTCTGGGCGTGCCCAAGACCATCGCCATGGTGGAGAATCTTGACTATGTAGGCATGGCTGAGGAACTCGACATCGGCACTATAATAAACAAAAAGACCATTGCGGCAGGACATATCTACCAGATGATGCTCGATGCCGACGTGACCAACATGAGGTCGCTGATGATGGTCGACTCTGATGTGGCTGAGTTTGTTGCGGCCAAAGGCTCGCCGGTAACAAAGAAACCTGTTAAGGACCTGCGTTTGCCTGCAGGCGTCACCATTGGCGGATTGGTTCGCAACAATGTGGGAATGCTGGTAAATGGTAATTCGCAGATTGAGGCAGGCGACTCTGTAATGGTGTTCTGCCATGAGCACAACCTAAACAAGGTTGAGAAGTATTTTAAACACCATACACTATGGTAGACTTTAAGATTGTTTCGAGGATAATCGGCCAACTGCTTTTTCTTGAAGCGGCTTTTATGGTGGCATGTCTAGTGATGTCGTTTGTATATAGGGAAAACGACGGCATTGCGTTCATGATATCCATACTGCTTACCACTTGTGGCGGCATCATGTTCAGGATGCTGGGCAGAGAGGCAGGCAACAACCTTAACCGCCGGGATGCTTTTCTCGTGGTTACGGCAGCATGGGTGATATTCAGTTTCTTCGGCATGTTCCCATTCCTCTTCAGCGGATATATCACCAATTTCACTGATGCTTATTTTGAAACCATGTCGGGCTTCACCACCACTGGAGCCACGATATTTGACGATGTGGAGCAACTGCCTCACGGACTGCTGTTCTGGCGCTCGCTCACGCAATGGATTGGCGGTTTGGGAATAGTATTCTTCACCATCGCCATCCTGCCATCGATGGTGGGCGGAAGCATGAAGGTGTTTGCGGCAGAGGCCACAGGACCAATAAAATCGAAGATGCACCCGCGACTGAGCACCAGCGCCAAATGGCTATGGTCCATATACCTGGCATTGACAGTGGCATGTGGAGTATCATATTGGTTGGCTGGCATGGGATGGTTTGACAGCCTTAACTACTCCATGACAACAACAGCCACTGGCGGTTTCTCTCCGCACAACGACAGCACACTGCACTTCCATTCGGCGGCGATTGACTATATCAGCATCTTGTTTCAGTTTCTGGCGGGCATGAACTTCATCCTGCTCTACTCTATTGTTTTCAAACTGCAGTTTAAGAATCTGCGCCAGAACTCAGAATTCAAACTCTATACTGGCACTATCGGTTTGGCAACGCTATGGATAATGCTGATGCTTATATTCAACTGCGGATATGACATCGAACAGGCTTTCCGCAGCTCATTGTATCAGGTGGTATCGTTTATCACTACCACAGGTTTGTTTAACGACGACGCCGCACGCTGGCCTCACATCACATGGGTGATACTGGGCGCTTGTATGTTTATCGGTTCGTGTGCGGGTTCTACGAGCGGCGGTTTCAAGTGCATACGCGGCGTGATGATTGTCAAGGTGATACAAAACGAATTTAAGCGCATACTCCACCCTAATGCGGTATTGCCAGTAAAGGTAAACGGACAGTCTATTCCTCAGTCAAAGATTTACACACTGCTGTCGTTCTTTGCTGTGTTTGTGATAATGTGCTTGTTTGCTTCAACGGTAATGATAGCATTGGGCATAGACCATGTCAACGCTATAACGATATCACTGAGTTGCGTGAGCAATGTGGGTCCTACTCTTGGAACGGAGATTGGTCCGGTAATGTCGTGGAGCGAACTGCCCAGCATAGCAAAATGGCTATGCTCGCTGCTCATGCTCATGGGCCGCCTCGAAATCATGACCGTCCTCGTTTTGTTTAGCAAGAGTTTTTGGAAAGAGAATTAAAAAGAATCTAGAAGAACTAGAAGTTCTAGAAGATCTAGAAAATCTAGAACATCTAGAACATCTAGAGCCTCTAGAAGATCTAGAAATCCTATAAAAATAAAAATCAAAAAAATAAATAAAATGCCTCACGCCGAAAAAATAGAATCTGTTTTGCGCCACCAAACAAACTGGAAGAACCTGTGGTTTTACCAAAAAACAGTTGTGCTTTATCAGATGACCTATGTCTTCACAAGGCGTTTTCTGGCAAGTTATGGCGACCGCACCGTCGATCAGATGGTTCAGGCGGCCCGTTCTGGCAAACAAAATATTGTAGAAGGTACGGCAGACGGTGTTACTTCCATGGAAATGGAACTTAAACTGCTTAATGTAGCAAGATCAAGCGTTCAGGAACTGCAGGAAGATTATGAAGACTACATCATCAGCCATAAACTTGAAAGATGGCATGAAGGTCATCCCAGATACAGCGACATGCTTGACTACTGCCGCAATCACAACCACCTAAGAGATTTTGAGGCACAGTTGCAAATATCCGTGGCTTATTTTTGTAGTATAGGTCTATATTTTCT
>X430_Giraffe__coassemble_243_pt1 | contig 12830 bp, 9 predicted proteins | sample X430_Giraffe__metabat2_high_PE_008 | metagenome-assembled genome bin X430_Giraffe
CCTTTGACACTCTGATGCAGTCGACAGTACTTTCCAATCTGCTGTTTCTCAGCGTTGTAGCCTCTATGGCTTGCTTCCTCACATGGAACTGGTGTATAGGTCGTCTTGGTGCTGTGCAGGCCACCAACTGGGTGTATCTCAATCCCATAGCAACAATAGCAGCTGCATGGCTGGTGCTTGATGAAGAAATTACGGCATACTTTTTGATAGGAAGTATATTGATACTCTTGGGAATGTATGTGTCGGAGAGGAAAGGAACCTGAAAGGATTGAAGGATTACTCGCTGAAGCTCATCAACACGTGAAAAATTGAAGACTGTTACCAAAGCATACGTCTGAACTCCTACACTCCTATACTCCTGAACTCCTCAAAATCAAACAACTCGTCAACTCGTTAACTTATAAACTTAAAAACTTATAAACTTATAAACTTAAAAAATATGGCAATCGGAAAATGGATAGGCGGCATAGTCGGTTGGATGACCGGCGGCATGTTTGGAGCAGTGGCAGGCGTAGTCCTTGGCCATATGTTCGACAAAGGATTGGATAGTGTAAGTGATGAATCAAACTCAGGAGAGCGCAGCTTCTCTGATGTCTATGGCAATCAGGGACACCGCAACAACTTCCTCTTTGCCCTGCTTGTGCTCATGGCATACATCATCAGAGCCGACGGCAAGGTGATGCATTCGGAGATGGAGTTCGTGCGCAACTTCCTGCGCAACAACTTCGGAGAAGCTGCCGTGCGACAGGGCGAACAGATACTTCTCAAACTCTTTGAGGAGCAGAAGCGGCAGGGTAGTGCAACCTATCAGAACACCGTTCGCCAGTGTTGCCAGCAGATAGCCATGAACATGCCGTATGCCGAGCGTCTGCAACTGCTCAGTTTCCTGTCTGCCATCAGCAAGGCTGACGGCAGAGTAACCGCCGACGAGATAAAGGCCGTAAGAGACTGCGCCCTTTGGATGCAGATATCAGATGCCGACATTGAGTCTTTGCTCAACCTTGGCGGCACTACTCTTGAAGAAGCCTACAAGGTGCTTGGCGTCAGTCCCGATGCCACCGACGACGAGGTGCGCAAGGCCTATCGCAAACTGGCCCTTCAGCATCATCCCGACCGTGTGGCCACTCTCGGCGAGGACATACGTCGTGCGGCTGAACAGAAACTTCAGAAGATAAACGAAGCAAAAGAACGGATATACAAGGAAAGGGGAATGTAATCAAACATCCCCCTTTCTTCTTTTTTTATATCAACAAAATCTTATTCTATCTTCTTCACCGGGTCGCAAGTAAGACCGATGCCCAGTTTCTTGAACACCTTGCGGTCCACTTCGCTCATCATAACCGTACAGTGCACCTGACAGCCCTGCAGCTTTGGCACTTGGTCGAGCGCTTTTCTGCAGTCTTCATCTTGGTTGCTCAGCAAAGAAAGAGCCACAAGCACTTCATCCATGTGCAAACGTGGATTATGCCCATGCAGATATTCCACCTTAGTCTTCTGAATCGGAGCAATCAACTCTTCAGGAATCAGACGCTTTTCATGAGGTATGCCAGCCAGATGTTTTGTGGCATTGAGCAATAAAGCAGCACACGGACCTAACAACGAACTTGAACGTGCGGTAATGATGGTTCCATTCTGAAGTTCTATGGCTGCACTGGCCACACCATCAGAAAGCTCGCGCCTTTCATGAGCAGCCACGGTGGTGCGACGATATTCAGGTGTCAGCTTGGCCTGCTTCATGATAAGAGAAATCTTGTTCACCTCATGTTCGTTGTTTCCCTTTTGTGCCAGATTGCACAATGCATAATAATAACGGCGGATTATTTCCTCGCGAGCAGCGCTGCAACAAACATCCTCCGCGCACATGCAGTTGCCAATCATGTTGACTCCCATGTCAGTAGGCGACTTGTACGGACTCTCACCATATATACCCTCAAAAATAGCATTCAATACAGGGAATATCTCAATGTCGCGGTTGTAGTTAACGGCAATGTTGCCATAAGCCTCCAGGTGGAACGGGTCAATCATGTTCACATCGTTAAGGTCGGCCGTAGCAGCCTCATAAGCCATGTTCACAGGGTGCTTTAGTGGCAGGTTCCACACAGGGAATGTCTCAAACTTAGCATATCCAGCCTTGACGTTTCGCTTGTTCTCCTGATATAGCTGGCTCAGGCAAACAGCCATCTTGCCGCTGCCTGGTCCTGGAGCAGTAACCACCACCAGCGGGCGCTCTGTCTCCACGTAGTCGTTCTTGCCGAAACCATCGTCAGAGTCAATCAGCGCCACATTGTTCGGATAGCCCTCTATAGTATAATGATAATACACCTTTATGCCGAGGCGCTCCAAGCGTGTTCTATAGGCATCTGCACTTGACTGACCGTTATAGTGGGTAATGACAACACCTCCTACATACAGTCCCACTTTCTCAAACTCCCCACGCAGGCGAAGCACGTCCTCGTCGTAAGTGATACCCAAATCGCTGCGCATCTTGTTTTTCTCGATGTCAAGAGCACTAATCACAATAACGATTTCTGCATAATCGCTCAACTGCATCAGCATCTGCAACTTGCTGTCAGGCTGAAATCCTGGAAGCACACGACTGGCGTGATTGTCATCGAACAATTTGCCGCCAAATTCGAGGTACAATTTGTCTCCGAACTGAGCTATGCGCTCTTTGATACGCTCGGATTGTATCTTGAGATATTTTTTGTTATCAAAACCTATTTTCATAATCAATTCATATCAACAAACTGCAAAGTTACAAAAAAATGTTTCTTTACGATAAATGATAATGTGAAAAAATGCCAAATATTAAATTTAAAAGCAATTATTCTATATTGTGTTTCTATGTAAGTGTTATCCTGTTCTTCTACTTAATATTCCTAGCATTTAAAGCTTTACGGTATCTGGAAGCATTCTTCAGATGCTCACTGTATGTGCGAGCAAAGTTGTGGGTTCCAGAGAAATCTTCCTTGGCACACATGTACAGGTACTTGTGGCTTGCGGGATTAAGCACGGCTTCTAGCGATGCGATTGATGCAATCTTTATAGGACCTGGCGGCAAGCCAACGTTTGTATATGTGTTGTAAGGACTCTTTGTTTTTAGCATACTATTTAAAATGCGGCGCAGTTTGAACGCCTGCATGGCAAACTTTATAGTTGGGTCAGCCTGCAATGGCATCTTTATTTTCAGACGGTTTAGATACATTCCCGCAATCATAGGCTTCTCTCCGTTGTTGCGTGTCTCCTCGTCGATGATGCTTGCCAATATAGCCACCTCAACAGGTGTCAGTCCTTGTGCTTCAGCCTTCTTCATGCGTGTCTCGTTCCAGAATCGCTGGTTTTCTTTCACCATGCGTTCCATAAACTTTTCAAGACTAATATCCCAGTATACCTCGTAGGTGTTGGGTATAAAGAGTGCGGTTAGTGTCTCTTCTTTGTAACCATACTTTGTGCAGAAAGCGCTGTCGGTGAATGCCTTAGCCAGTGTGGCGCTGTCGAGCATTATCTGGTCTGATAGTGCAGTAGCCAGTTTCTCCACTGTTCTCACCTCTGGCAGTCTTAGGCTAATGGCTGTCTGCATGCCCCCTCTTAGTTTACGGAACACATCGACGGCATTCTCCGCTGTTGTAATGGCATAGCGTCCGGTGCGTATTTTCTTAGGGTATTCGTAGTGGTTAGCTATCTTGTCGAACAAACACAATGGATATTCTGCCGAGATGGCACTGAGTTGGTTCATCACAGAGTCAATATCATCATCTGTGTCTATATAAATATATTCTGTCTGTGCTTGTTTTGACAGCGGTGCCATTAATTTTTTGTACATCACAACGCCAGCGATAATAAGTGTGGCGAGCACAGCGATAATGTAGTAAATAGGTTTTATTCGTTTCATATTGCAAAGATAGGTATTTAAATGAAGAATGAAGAATCTTTTGAATGAAGAATATTTTTTAATGAAGAATGAAGAATATTTTGAATGAAGCATTAAGCATTGTGCATTAAGCATTGAGCATTAAGCATTGAGCATTATTTTGATATCTAAAAAAACTTGATTAATTTTGCATTCATGAAACAGTATCAGGCATATATATTTGATTTGGATGGAACGCTGCTCAACACTCTCGACGATTTGGCAGCAAGTGTTAACTATGCTTTGCGCAGCAATGGATTGCCTGAGCGCACAAAGGATGAGGTAAGGCAATTCGTGGGCAATGGTGTTGGTAAACTTATTGAGAGGGCTCTTCCTTATGGCACACCGGCAGATGTTACATCAACTGTTCTTGCCACATTTAAAACCTATTATATAAACCATTCCTCAGATATGACGTGTCCATACGACGGGGTGATAGAGATGCTCGATACTCTTAGAGCGCATGGCAAGCGTGTTGCTGTGGTAAGTAATAAGTTTGACCGTGCCACGAAAGAACTCTGCCTTCAGTATTTCGGCGAAAGGGTAGAGGTGGCTATTGGCGAAAGTGATACTGTTGTGCGCAAACCCTCTCCCGATGGCATTAATGAGGCAATGAGACTGTTGGGAGTCTCTGCGTCAGATTCTGTTTATATTGGCGACAGCGATGTTGATATTCTTACAGCCCGCAATGCAGGCATACCATGTATAAGTGTGCTATGGGGATTCCGCGACAAGGATTTTCTTCTGGAGCATGGGGCAGAGACATTGGCAGATAGTCCGCTTGCGTTAATCGCTGATGTGCTGTGATGCTTGTTGTTATTTCAGTTCCTGTAGCCTGGCTATGTACTTGCCAAGAATATCAAATTCGATATTCACCACAGAACCAACCTTTATGTCACAGAAATTAGTGTGCTCAAATGTGTAAGGTATGATGGCTACCTGAAAAGAGTTTGCTGTTGGCGAGCATACCGTTAGCGACACTCCGTTTACCGTTACGCTTCCCTTGTCTACGGTGAAGTATCCACGCTGCGCCATTTCTTTGTTAGTGGCATATTCAAAGGTAAAGTATGTGCTTCCGTTGGCATCCTCTACCTTTGTGCATGTAGCTGTTTGGTCAACATGTCCTTGCACAATATGTCCGTCAAGGCGTCCGTTCATAATCATTGAGCGCTCTACGTTTACTTTGTCGCCAACATTTAGCAGTCCAAGGTTGCTGCGCTCAAGCGTTTCTTTCATAGCAGTTACGGTGTATGTGCCGTTGCTTATGGCCACAACGGTAAGACACACGCCATTATGTGCCACGCTTTGGTCAATCTTCAGTTCGTCAACGAAAGAACAGCTAAGTGTAAAGTCGATGTTGTTGCGGTCTTTGTTTATGCCGACCACAGTGGCAAACTCTTCAATTATTCCGGAAAACATATTGTAAGTAGAAAAAAATGGGCCGTACCGATGATGTGATGAAAACTCCTTTGTGATAAGGTTTGAGGGTTCTCCACCTTTGTAATCCACCGGCATTGTCATGACTGCCCCGAAGGGTGTGGCCCGCCATTGGAAAGAGAACTGAACTCGGTTTTCTGATTTATTGATGAGTATCCCGATCTAACCGATACGACCCTTATTTATATAACTTTTATTGCAAAGATGCAGTCTTATGCAAAGATATCCCAAATCGAGTGGAAAAGTATCAAGCTTGCTTGTATATTTTCCCGAGATGCAGTATATCTTATGCAAAGTTAGCATATTTATTTTTATTCTGCAAGTTTTTTGCGTTTCTTTCTCATTATCGCAACTATTAGTATGGCCGCTATTACCACTGCCACTGCTAAATAAGTCCACAGCGCTGCTGGCGAAAGCAAGAAGTGGCTCGGCACTGTGATTTCTATTGTACACATCTCCTCTGTGTCTGGCGACTCGAGGTTAAAGGCTTTTACCTTGAATGTATATGTTCCGCTTGGTATCTGTGTGTATTCAGCCGTTAGGGTTTTGTCGGCATTTTGCCATTCCTCGTCATAACCCTCAAGCATATACTGGTAGTGCACTCTTCCTTGCATGTTGTAGTTGAGCGCTGCAAAACTCATGGCAAAGGTGCTGTTGTGCTTAGGCAGTGTCACCTTTTTGCTGTCGGGCACATAATAAGAATATGTGTCGTTAAGTCTTGGCGACATCATCACGTTGTCTATATAGAATTCTGTGAATCTTAGTTTGATGGTCTTGCCAGAGTGGTTCACCAGTTTCTTGCGGTCAACGGTATACCATCCGTCAAGCGTGCCAAACAGTATGTTGCCGTCGGGCAGTACCACGGCTGCGTCTTCAGAAAACATTGTGTCGTCCACGCCATCCTCATAAGAGTAGATGGTCACGATGCGCTTCTGTGGCTCAACAGAGCAGATGGTGTGATATGTTGACAGCCAGATGTTTCCGTCTTGGTCGAATGCCAGTCCTTTTATTTCCTCTGATGGCAGTCCGTCCATGCATCCTATGTTGTCGAACATGTAGTGCCCGTTCTCGTCTTTTCCCAAGCAGTGGCTTAGTCCGCCACCATTGGTTCCTATCCACATTGTTCCGTCGGGATGGCATCCCAGGCTTACCACGTCGTTGCATTGCATTCTGTATTTCGGGTCGGGATGTTGTTCCACCACATTATGGCTTATCTTTCCGTCCTTGTACGACATGATGATAAGTCCGTCGGTTGTTCCTGCCCAAATGTTGCCTTCTTTGTCTGTGGCTATGTCTCTTATCTTTATATAAGTGTTTTTGGGAAAGTCCTTTAGTGTGTTGTTTGCGTTGTGCAGTTTATATCCTCCGTCGTTTGTTGTTGTTATCAGGTTTACGCCGCCTCCATACGTTGCCACCCATATATTGCCATGCTTATCCTCCACGGTGGCATATACGTTGTTTGAGCTTAGGCTTGCTGAGTCGTTCTCGTTGTGAGTAAACCTGTTAAAAGAGTGCTGGCCGTTGCTGTGCATCCTCATGTGAAACAGTCCGTTGCCCTTGGTGCTTATCCAGTAGTTTCCTGTGCGGTCTTTCTGTATGCCATATATACGGCCAAAGTCTATCTTCTTGCCCTTTCCGTCGTTGTCGAGCAGCGTCTGCCTTCCGTTGGCAAATCTGTATAGTTGGCCGCGCTTGTTTCCCATAAGCATGTATTTTCTCTGCTCGTCGTAGTAGATGGCTCTTACTTCGTTTTCGTCCATCTCGACAGGTGTTTCGGTGAGCAGAGTTCTTGCTATGTTTTTGTTTTGCAGCATCAGTCTTTCAAGTCCGTTTCGGCTTGTCGATTCAAACACCACTCCCTCAGGCAGTGCCAGATATGTAGTTACGGTGTTAGAGAGGTCCCACTTGTGGGCAGGGTTGTTGTGGAAATACTCAAAGCGGTCTTGCTCGCGGTTGTAGTATCCAAAACCACCATGGTTCATGTTTATCCATACCGTGCCGTTCACCTCAGATGCGAAGGCGCCGTTTACGTCATACTCTGGCACAATGATGTCCTGCGAGTAGTCTTTCATCTGCTTTGTCTGCGGGTCTAGCTTCGATATTCCAATCTTGCTTGTGGTAAACCATATTATCCCATGACTATCTACGAATACCGATGATATGGCGTTGCCTGCGTTGCCCAGTGTTTCTGGTTCCTGTCCGTAGGCAAACTTGATAATCTTGCCTGATTGTGTGCCTGTGTAAACGTGGAAACCGTTAGAGAACATGCAGTGGATTCTCTCGCCGGCGAGAATAGTGTCATTCGCAATGCTTTCCGAGCCCGATGGCAGTCGGAATATGCCATTGTCTGTGCCCAGCCAAATATCACCTTTATACCCCTCGGTCATGGTAGATATGTTGCGGCTGTTGGTTGTTATCAGGTGTTTTTTTATTTTGCCCTCCTTCTCATACTTCAGTTTGTATATGCCAGTGTTGTTTATCAGAGCCAGTATGTGACCGTCTGATGTCAGCGTGAGCGGGATGCGAGTAAGGAAGCGCTCGTATCCTGGCACACCCTCAAAGGGGTTGATAATCTTGTCGGTAGTGCGCTCAAGCATAAACACTCTGCCGTCGTACATTCTCATCCAGATGTTTTGCGAGTGGTCTGCGGTAAGGTCCATTACTCTGTTGTGGAGCATAGGTATTCCGCTCATAGGTCCCAGCTGGTAGTTGTGGAATTTATATCCGTCGAAGCGCGACATGCCGTTCCATGTGGCTATCCATATAAAGCCATACCTGTCTTGCGTAATGTGTGATATGGCATTGCTCACAAGCCCGTCTTCCGTGCTGTAGTGCTTGAGCGATGCCTGCAGTTCCTGTGCCCTGCTATGCGTAAGCAGCGACACTATAATTGCTATTAAAATAAATATTCTTTTCTTATGCATAAACATGTTTTTCTTAATTAGTGTATAAAGGTACTGACATTTTTTCAATTGCAAAAATTTTTATGCCATAAATCTCTCTCTTAACATTGATTAACCTCTGTGCCCATCGTTTGTATATTTGTTTTCATTATCTTTGTGAACTATACACAATAAAACTTTAAATGATGAACATCTTAAAACAACTTTCCGTTATTGCCCTTGCTGCCCAGTTGCCAATGGTTGCGAGTGCAGAAATAACCAATGCTATGGCTGGGACGGCAGACACTACGGTGTTTCTTTACTCGCCAGCCCATAATCAGGGCTTTCATATTGCAATAGCCAACAGCGACAGCACCTTCCGCCATACTGGTCAGCTTTTTTCTTCAGACTATTCTCAGTGGGGTGCCGAGAAGCGCATGTACTCTCCCCACATCATCGCGCTCAAAGAGGGCGGTTATGTGGCGGTATTCCAGGTAAACGATTATGCCCCATGCTTTGCCGTGGCCTATTCCGACGACCTTGTCACATGGCGCCCGCAAGACTATCCTCGGATGTCTCAGCAAGGCTGCTTTGCGCCAGTAGTAGCCCAGCAGGCCGATGGCACTTATGCCGTGCTCTTTAAGACCAAGCAGGGCGAGGTAAGGAAAACCCTTGCCAGCAGCGATTTCAGGCATTTCTCAGCCGACAAGGCTGCCAGCATTAGCGAGTATGATGCTGCGTTGCAAAAGAAAGACACCGTTATGGTGGGCAACAGGAGTTTTGAAGGCTACAAAATGAATGTTAGCAAGCCCGTGGCCGACATGGTGGCGGCTTATTTTGCTAAGCTGGATGATGACAACCGCAAGAACGCCGAAAACCTTAACGACGACAAGCAACGCTTTGCCGCCTTTGAGGGACAGACAATAAAGGCATCGCTCACCATAAATGCATCTGAGAAGAAAGCCATCAGCGATAAGTTTATAGGTGTGTTCTTCGAGGATATCAGCTATGCTGCCGATGGCGGACTATATGCCGAGATGGTGCAAAACCGCGACTTTGAATACATCAAGGGCGAAGGGCGCGACAAAGACTGGGGACCGCTCTTCGCATGGTCATCAACGGGCAAGCTCACATTGTCTTCTGACAACCCGCTGAGCCTAAACAATCCTCACCACATCATCGTTACAGGCGATACGCTTTACAACAGCGGATGGGACGGCATGAAGGTAGTTAGCGGCGAGCACTACGATTTCAGCTTCTTCGTATGTCCTAAAGATGTAAAGACCAAGCGCTTCACCGTGGCCCTTGTCGATGGTACAGCCATCATAGCCAAGGCTCGCATAAAGACCAAGGGAAAGAGCGATGAGTGGAACAAGTATGAGGCTGAGCTGGTGGCAACGGCCAATGCCAAGGCTGCACGCCTGATGCTTATACCAGAGGGCAAGGGCAGCGTGGCTCTAGACATGATAAGCCTCTTTCCTCACGAAACATTTTGCCACAGAAAGAATGGTCTTCGCAAAGACCTCGCACAGGCCATTGCCGACCTCAAGCCTCGCTTCATTCGATTCCCAGGCGGTTGCATGACACATGGCGACGGTCTCGACAATATCTACCACTGGCACCACACCGTAGGTCCGCTCCACGAAAGAAAGCCCGACACCAACATCTGGCGCTATCATCAAACTCGCGGCCTCGGATTCTATGAGTATTTCCAGTATTGCGAGGATATAGGCGCAGAACCTCTGCCTGTGCTCGCCGCTGGTGTGCCTTGTCAGAACTCTGCTGCCAACGAGCATGGCTATGGCGGACAGCAGGGTGGTGTACCAATGGAGCACATGCAAGCCTACATACAAGAGTTTCTCGACCTCATAGAATGGGCTAATGGCAATCCAGCCACAAGCAAGTGGGCAAAGATGCGCGCCGACGCTGGCCATCCCGAGCCATTCAATCTGAAGTATATTGGCGTGGGCAATGAAGACCTTGTGTCAACGGTGTTTGAGGAGCGCTGCCTCATGATTAGCAAGGCCATCAAGGAGAAATATCCCGACATCATCCTCTGCGGCACCGTAGGACCATTCCATGCGCCATCGTCCGACTATGTGGAGGGGTGGAAGTTTGCCAATCAGCACCGCGATGTGTTCGACATGGTTGACGAGCATTACTACGAGAGCGTGGGCTGGTTCCTTAACAATCAGCATTACTACGACCACTACGACCGCACAGGTCCTAAGGTCTACCTTGGCGAGTATGCGGCAAGAGTGGGCAAGGGTGGTGTAGATTGCGCCTTGGCCGAGGCTGTTCATCTGTGTAACGTAGAGCGCAATGCCGACGTGGTGACCATGACCAGCTATGCGCCTCTGCTTTCGAAAAACGGTCATAGCAACTGGAGTCCCGACATGATGTATTTCGATAATCATCGTGTGGACAAAACACCAAGTTATTACACTCAGTGGCTGTTTGGCAACTATGCTGGCGACAATTACATATCATCGGTTTTAAAAACCCACGAGGCTGTGGCCAACCGCATTGCGGCAAGCGTGGTTACCGATTCTAAGACTGGCAAGCGCTATCTCAGGATTGTCAACGTGCTGCCAGTGCAAGTGTCGCTTACCCTTGATGGCAGTCTGCCTGTGGCCGCCACTCTTAAGTGGCAGGGTTTCAGTGGCAAACCTGGTCAGCAGAGGGTAAAGCTGTTGCAAGGCGAAATGCCAGCAAACAATATTGTTCTGCCTCCTTATTCCTTCTATGTTATGGAGATTTAATGAGAAAAGCCCCTTTCGAGGGGCTTTTTTTAGTTAGGAGTTAGGAGTTAGGGGTTGGGAGTTAGAAGTTCAGACAATACTATCAAGATTTCAAAGTTTGTTCTTGTAGGGGCGGATCAGCGTATCCGCCCGTATAATTAATAATCATTTCTTCGGGCAGACCTGAACAAAATGGTCGAATTCCACGAATCACACGTATCTCCACGGATTTTTATCCTAGCTCATAAGATACGTGAAAATCCTCGTGATACGCAGGAGGTTCCTCCCTCATCCATATTGCGCCAGCTCTTCAGCTCCCTCTCCAAGGAGAGGGCGGGGGGAGAGGCCTTTCAATCCTTCATCCCTCATCCCAAAACTCTCATCCCTCATCCCAATTCCCCCTCCTTCGGAGGGGTTAGGGGAGGTTTATCCCTCATCCAATAAATCAGGTCTCAGTCGCCTTGTGCGCTCCATCGCCTGGTCAAACTCCCATTGCTTTATCTTTGCCTCATTTCCGCTAAGAAGTATCTCAGGCACCTTCCAACCCTTGTAGTCGGCAGGACGAGTGTATATGGGAGCTGAAAGCATATCATCCTGAAAACAGTCGCTAAGTGCGCTCTGTTCGTCGCCAATCACTCCAGGCACCACTCTCACAATGGCGTCTGCCATCACCGCGGCAGCCAGCTCGCCACCTGTAAGCACATAGTCGCCAATGCTTATCTCGCGAGTGATGAGATGCTCACGTATGCGATGGTCAATGCCCTTGTAGTGTCCGCAAAGTATTATGATATTGCCTTTCAGCGACAGGTCGTTGGCCACATGCTGGTTAAACTGCTCACCGTCGGGCGATGTGTAAATCACCTCGTCATAGTCTCTCTCCGCCTTCAGCGCAGATATGCAGCGGTCTATCGGCTCACACTGCATCACCATGCCCGCAAATCCCCCGTATGGGTAGTCGTCCACACGCTTCCACTTGTCTAGCGTATAGTCGCGCAGGTTGTGCAGGTGAATCTCAGCAAGTCCTTTCTTCTGTGCACGAGCCAGTATCGACTCGTGGATGAAGCCCTCGAGCATCTCGGGCAAAACGGTAATAATGTCGATTCTCATAGCGTGCAAAATTACTAAAAATGTTTTGAATAACTACAAAAACATCTCGATTTTTTCAGTAGGGAGGTCTCCGCGTATCACACGTATCTCCACGGATTACCAGTCGGATTGAAATCCGCCCTGAACAAATGAACAAAATAAAAATTTGATTAAGGATTAAGGATTAAGGATTAACGTTGAACGATGAGCGATGAGCGATTAGGAGATAGAAGGAGATAAAGGAAGATAGAAGAAGATAGAAGACATTTGCTTGTCATGCTATTCAGGTTCCTCCCTTTGGAAAGGGGAGGTTAGGAGGGGATGGTCAGTCTCCGCGTATCTCACGTATCTCCACGGATGATTTATCCTTTAAAATAAGATACGTGAAAATCCTCGTGATACGCAGGAGAGGTTTCCCGTCTATCCCCCTCTACCTCCCCCTTTTCAAGAGGGAGAACAGTTTGCTCTGGTATTCAGCACCCTCTCCAAGGAGAGGGCGGGGGGGGAGGCTTTTTTCTTTCTACTCCTTCTCCACCTCATAAGAGTCTGCCTCCTTAAGCTGCACGTCGAGCTTGAAAGACGATGGAGAGAGGTCGCCAGTGGCACGAGCACGCAAACGGTAGCCCGTAACGTTGTCCTTAGCTGTAAACTCACTTGGCGAGTCGGCAGGCGTGGTCTTGATGCCCACAGAGAAGATTGCCAGGTCGTCGAGCTTCACACCCTTGCCGTCGAGCACAAGCTCCTTGATGCAAGTAATCATGTCGGTGAGCACAC
>X430_Giraffe__coassemble_249_pt1 | contig 12695 bp, 9 predicted proteins | sample X430_Giraffe__metabat2_high_PE_008 | metagenome-assembled genome bin X430_Giraffe
TTTTTTAATACCAACCAAATATTTTGAAGAAAAAATCGTGTTTATTTTACACTTTTCTGCTTTACTTGATGTATATCAAGATTGGTTTGTGGTATACATTATTATATATAATGAAGAATGAAGAATGAAGAATGAAGAATGAAGAGTGAAGAGTGAAGAATGCGAAGCTGATGAGCGAAGGCGAATAATGAAGAATGAAGAGTGAAGAATGCGAAGCTGATGAGCGAAGGTGAAGAATGAAGAGCGAGCACAAACTTATGAAGAACGAGAAATAAGATTTGTGAAGTAAACATAATGAGGTCGTGTCAAAAGACCAGACACGACCTCATTTCTAAACTATATAATATACGTTTCTTATTATTCATGAACATAAATATCCCAGCCCAAGTATGTATTGATAGCCTCATCGAGAACATCAACTACATCGGTGCGGCACATTGCAACGTGGTGCTCAAAACCGTTCTTGCAGATATACTTCATAAGTTTCTGCAGGTTGTCCACCTGTGTAACTGCGATACAACCATCCATACCGTATGGGTCGTTGGTGATGTTACCCTTGCCCAGATATGACTTGATGATACCCTTTGGATCATCTGTTGAGATGCGGAAGAATGTAAACTCACCAGCAGTAGCCTTGCCATAAACAGCACCGAAGGTATTTATCTTGCCCAATGTACGTCCGAGCACACCGAGAGGGCCAAGCTTAAGGTCGTTCTGCACGAATGACTTAGGGAAGTTTCCGCAGTGTGTACAAACACACTTATTGCGATCTTCAGCAAAGTTATTGTTCCAGTCGAGCAGTGCAGGCGACTTGCCTGAAGCCAGCATCAGCGCATACATTGACACTGCACCAGCGATATCTGTCTCGCAAGCAGCAGGGATAAGTTTATCGCCTAGCATACTCATAGTAACGCAAGCCGCGCAACCATAATTCTGCTCCAGTGAATCCCAGCACTGAATAGCCACAGCATCAACTTCGTTGGCCTCAATCCAGTTTTCTACTGCCACGCCAAACTTAGCCTGCAGGTTAAGTTTCTCCATATAATTCTCAGGTACAGAAGCATAGTTGCATATGCACTTCTTCTTCTCTACGAGTTTAGGATCATCATCAGCGATGTTCTGTGCTGCAAAGATAAGCTCTGAGAGGTCGGCAGGAACAACTGTAATACCTGCGCGCTGCAACAGTTTCTCACTTGCACGGCAAGTGTTGAAGCCAAGCGGACGAGTACCAATCTGACCGATGCGGCAATGGCGCAGACCATTAACAACGCGACATACTGCAGCAAACTTGTTGATATCCTTTGCAAGCAAGTCGCTATATATAGAATATGTGTGAAGTGTGGTGTCTGTGAATGGGATGCCATACTGATAAAGATTGTTGCAAACAGAAATCTTTCCACAGAAAGCATCACGGCGACTATCTAGGTCAACCTTATCATTCTCGTCATCACAAGCCTGAACAAGAATTGGCACATTCAGATTAGCATCGCTGATAGCATTGATGATACCAATCTCAAAACCGAAGTTAGGCAGACTAACGATGATACCATCTATCTCGTCGCGGTGCTCACGGAACTGAGCCGACACCTTCAAGCCATCCTCGCGTGTTTCAATACTGCTGCTGCCAGTTGGTGTTGCATCCTCTGGCAGGATAATATATTCGTAGCCCTCATCCTCGAGAGTTTTCAGCAACTGCTTGCGCACGTCTCTTGCAAGTTCAGAGTTGAAGTAAGCTCGTGTACCGATGATTACTCCAAAACAAATTTTTCCGTTTTTCATATTGTTATTATAGTTTATTTAGTTTGTGAGTTTATGAGTTCATGAGTTTATGAGTTCATGAGCATGCCGATGGCCTTGTGCCAACCTTCATACTGTGCAGCCATTTCTTCCTCTGCATGTACAGGTTTGATTGGTTCTGAAGCCGCCCATACTGTCTCTGCCTCTTCAAACGATGCCCACTTGCCCAGTGCGAAACCGTTCATCACCAAAGCGCCAAACGCAGAAGCATCCTCAACCTCTGAGCGCACGATTGGCGCCTGCAGCATGTCAGCCTGGAACTGCATCAGGAACTTATTCTTAGTTGGTCCGCCGTCAACCCTTACTTCTTGTAGACGTATGCCAGCCGACTTTGTCATCGCATTGATAAGGTCAGCCACCTGATATGCTATAGACTCCAGTGTGGCACGACAGATATGTGCCTTTGTTGAGCCAAGTGACAATCCGCAAATCATGCCCTTCACCTTATCGTTCCACCACGGAGCACCAAGTCCTGAGAACGCAGGCACAAGATACACACCACCATTGTCTTCAACCGATGTGGCTATAGCCTCAATCTCCGCAGGCGAGTTAATCATGCCCAACTGGTCTTTCAACCATGTTATGGTTACGCCAGTGCAGTGGATGTTACCCTCAAAGGCATAGAAGTTCCTGCCCAGTGCAGAGAATGCCACAGAAGTAACCAGTCCACCTGGAGCAGCCACAGCCTTCTCACCGATATTCACCATCACCGACGAACCTGTACCATATGTCGCCTTACCAAATCCCTCGCCAAAACACATCTGACCAGCCAATGCACCATGTGAGTCGCCCAGTACACCTGCAATCTTCACTGGCACTGCAAACACACCGCCAAGCGTGGTCTCTCCAAACACCGAGTCGCAAGGCAATGCCTTTGGCATCATAGAGCGCGGTATGGTGAGCATATTTAGCAAGTCATCGTCCCAATCCATTGTATGGATATTAAACAACATCGTACGCGACGCATTGGTATAGTCGGTAGTATGACTTACGCCCTCAGTCAGTTTGAATATCAGCCATGTGTCTATTGTTCCGAAGCACAGTTCTCCACGTTCAGCAGCCTCACGTGCTCCTTCGACATTATCCAGAAGCCACTTAGCACCACTTCCTGAGAAGTATGGATCAATGAGCAATCCACTGCGCTCACGCACCAGTTCGCCATAGCCCTGCTCCTTCAGTTGCTTGCATATCTCTGCACCACGCATGCACTGCCACACCACGGCATTGGCAATAGGTTTACCTGTTGCCCTGTTCCACACCACCACCGTCTCACGCTGGTTAGTGATTGCTATAGAAAACTCATTGCAACCATCATTATATGGCTCAATAAGTTTCGTTATAACGCTCACCGTGTTGGCGTATATCTCCTCAGCGTCGTGCTCCACCCATCCAGCCTGTGGATAGTGCTGTTTATGCAGCAAAGCCTCCGAAGCCACAATCTTGCACTGCTCATCGAAAAGGAAAGCCTTTGTCGACTGTGTGCTTTGGTCTATCGATATTACGTATTTCATACGGTATTTTTTTAGTTGATAAATAGATAAGTTGACAAGTTGACGAGTTGACAAGTTGACGAGTTGAATGCTATCGTGACAAACAACTCGTCTACTCGTTTACTTATCAGCTACCAGCTCCAATGCAGCCTTGTATATTCCCTCATAATCAATTCCATAATGATGGAATACCTCAAGAGGCTTAGCATGGATAACGTTCTCGTCTGGAATACCAAGTATGCGCATCTTAGTTGGGCACTCCTGTGCTGTAATCTCTGCCACGGTAGCGCCGAGACCGCCAAACATACTGTGCTCCTCAACGGTAAGAATCTTACCTGTCTCCTTAGCAGCCTTAAGCACGATATCCTTATCGAATGGTTTCAAAGAGAACATATCAATAACACGGGCATTGATACCATTCTGCTCCTTGAGCATGCGCGCAGCCTCCTTGCAGTGAGCCACAGTCTCACCTGTACCAATGATGGTAAGGTCGTCGCCCTCGCAGATGGTATTAGCCTTGCCCAACTCGAATGGGAAATCATCATTCTCATAAACATCAGGCACGGCATTGCGGCCTACACGAACATAGGCTGGTTTTGGATGGTCTACCAATGCCTGGCAAAGTTTGCGTGTCTGGCGCACGTCGCATGGCAGGTACACTTCCATACCTGGGAATGTGCGCAGCACTGCTATGTCATGTAAACTGTGATGTGTAGCACCCAGCTGACTGTAAGCCACACCACCGCTCACACCGCAAATCTTAACTGGCATCTGTGAATACGCCATGTCCACTTTCACCTGCTCAAGACTACGTGCCACATAGAAACATGCAGGACCAAAGATGAACACTTTCTTGCCGGCAGAAGCCAATCCTGCTGACACACCAACAGCGTTCTGCTCTGCTATTCCTACTTCAACAAACTGCTCTGGCAGCGCCTTACCGAAATCGGTGAGTGTGGCAGAACCTGATGCGTCTGATGTTACTGCAATAATATCCTTATCTTGTTGTGCCATCTCAAGAAGAGTATCTGTAAAACTCTTACGGCACGGGGTTTTATTTATTTCTAACATGGTTTAAAAAGTTAACGAGTTGTTTATATCTGTTGACGAGTTGTTTCTTTAGTTGACGAGTTGACAAGTTGACGAGTTGACAAGTTATTTGTACTTGAAGGTATCGGCTTTTAACTCCATTTAAATCCCTTTAACTCCTGACTACTCAATTTAGTTTACGAGTTGTTTGCTCTTGAAGATATCGGCTTTTAACCCCATTTAACCCCTTTAACTCCTGACTACTCAATTTAGTTGACTTGTTAAATCTAACAACGCCTCGCCAATCATGATTCATAATAATAAATCCTATTTCAAAGAATTGATTCTTTCCTCAATCTCCTTCACAGCCTGTTCAAACTGTTCTTTGGTAGGAACACCGTGATGCCACTTGGCTACGTTCTCCATAAACGACACGCCCTTGCCCTTAGTGGTCTTAGACACAACCATGTGCGGTTTGCCACAAGTATAGTCTATGCTTTCAAATGTCTTGAGGATATCATCAATATCATCACCATTCATCTCTATCACGTCCCAGCCAAAAGCAGTCCAGCGCTCACGCACACTCTCCAGCGGCATCACATCCTCTGTAGAGCCTGAAATCTGCAATCCGTTACGGTCGAGAATAGCCACCAGATTGTCCAAATGATATTTGTTTCCTGCCATCGCAGCCTCGTAGATAGAACCTTCAGCCTGCTCGCCATCGCCCATCACCACGAATGCTCTTGCATTACGCTTGTCCATCTTTGCAGCCAACGCCATGCCTACGCCTGCAGCCAGACCATGCCCCAGTGCTCCAGTATTAATCTCCACACCTGGTATTGTCACATCAGGATGTCCGCCCAAATGAGCGCCACATGTGCCATAAGCATCAAGCTCGCTTTGGTCTATGAAACCTTTATCGCACAACACCACATACAGAGCCTCAGCACAATGGCCCTTGCTCAGAATGAAGCGGTCGCGGTCAACCATCTTAGGATTCTTTGGGTCCACATTAAGCACGTTGTTATACAACACAGTAAGCACATTAAGCACAGACAGGTCGCCACCAGTATGTCCAGTCTTTCCTGTGTCAATCAACTTCAGAAGATTTATCCTCAACTGCTCGGATTTTAGTTTCAGTTCTTTACTATCCATAATAATCTTAGTTGTTAATATATTTGTGCACAAAGATAATAATGTTTTAGCAGAAAACCAAAAGTAAGCAGTAAAAGATAACTCAAAAAATATTATCTTTTGCGGCATCTACTTCTAAAAAAACTTATTTTATAGCCTCATCATTCTTAATTCTACATTTTAAATGTTATCTTTGCATTCATGAAGATTTTCACAAGCGACCAAATACGTGAGTTAGACAGATATACGATTGAGCATGAGCCCATCGAATCTATCAATCTTATGGAGCGTGCGGCAAGAGCCATTGCCGACACGATAACCGCAAAATGGAGCAAGGAGACACCTGTGGTTGTCTTTGCCGGACCAGGGAATAACGGCGGCGATGCCTTGGCCGTGGCCCGTATGCTTTCAGTAGCCGGATATCAGGTCGACACCTTCCTGTTTAATATCACAGGTCATCTGAGCAGCGACTGCACCGCAAACAAAGAAAGACTGGCACAGACGGGCAGCAAGAAAAGCTTCATTGAGGTATCACAGGAGTTTAATCCGCCACAGCTCACTGCCGACACGCTGGTGATAGACGGTCTCTTTGGTTCAGGACTTAACAAACCGCTTGCTGGAGGATTTGCCTCGTTAGTGAAATACATCAACGCCTCGCCTGCTGTTGTTGTGAGCATTGATGTTCCATCGGGACTGATGGCAGAAGATAACTCATTCAACATTACGGCAAATATAATACGAGCCAATTACACTCTTACCCTGCAGCAGCCTAAGTTGGCTTTCCTGTTTCCAGAAAACCAGATATTCATAGGCAAGGTAGAGACTCTCGACATTGGCATTAGCAAAGAGGCTATTGACAATGCCGACGCTCAGTTCTGCGTTGTCTGCGACAATGACATCAAGGCTTTGGTAAAGCCAAGAAACGATTTTGCGCATAAAGGCAATATGGGCAATGCACTGCTTGTGGCTGGCAGCTATGGCATGGGAGGCGCAGCCGTTTTGGCTGCCAAGGCTTGCCTTAGAAGCGGCGCTGGCAAGGTTAGCGTTCGCACACCGAAAAGAAACAACACAATACTACAGATATCAGTGCCCGAGGCGGTGATGCTGTTAGACAGCAACGACACCTACTTCTCTGAGCCTGTAGACACAGAAGACTACGATGCCCTGGGCATTGGTCCTGGACTGGGACAGACCGACAATACTGCCATAGCACTGATAGCACAACTTAGGCGCACGCAATGTCCGATAGTGGCAGATGCTGATGCGCTCAACATACTTGCCAACAAAAGAGCATGGCTAAACCAACTGCCAAAAGGCATTATCCTCACTCCGCATCCATTGGAGTTTGACCGCCTTGACGGTCACAGCACCAACAGCTATGAGCGCATAATGAAAGCTAAGGCCATGGCTTCAAGGATACAAGGGTATGTAATACTAAAAGGGCGCAATACCGCCATCTGCATGCCCAACGGAAAAGTGTATTTCAACCCAACGGGCAATTCAGGCATGGCAACGGCTGGCAGCGGCGATGTGCTAACCGGAATAATCACAGCTCTTTTGGCAAGAGGATATAAGCAAGATGAAGCATGCAAACTGGGAGTATACCTCCATGGACTGGCTGGCGACATCGCAGCAGAGAAGCTTGGCAAGGAGAGTCTCATCGCAAGTGATATCATCGACCACTTGCCTGATGCGTTTAAAAGGGTTGAATGAGGTTATGAGGTTATGAGAGGATACTAGAGGATATAAGAGGACACTAGAGGATTAAGAGGATTAAGAAACTCAAAAACTTAGAAACTCAAAAACTTAGAAACTTAGCAACTAACCAACTCAAAAAACTCAAAAAACAAGTAATAAATAAAAAAATACAGATATGAGAAAAGCAATAATCGCGGCAATGCTTGGCCTTTGTGCTTCTATGACCGCACAGACAGAGACTAGTCAGTATAAACCAGGCGTAACCGAGCAAGGTGCGGTGTACTTCCTGCCAAAGACTACCATACGCATCTCTGTGCTTGTTGAAAAAACCACTTACACGCCGGGCGAGTTCTGCATGTATGCAAATAAATATCTGAAGCAGATGGATGTAGTGCAGAAGCAGACCGTTAAGCATAAGGTGCTAACCATGGGACTGACCTCTCATGGCGCGGCAGACAAGGCGCACGCCTACTCTGTGAAATTCAATGCGAAGACATCTGCAAGCAATGTGGTACTGGCAGACGACGGCACACTGCTTGCCATAAACACAGAACCATATAAGCAGGAAAAACCAAATACTTTCACTGCTGCCCCAAAGCCAGAACCGCTTAACCCTCGTAAATTCATGAGCGAGGAGATTCTCTCTGCTGCCAACAAGTCGAAGATGGCAGAACTGACAGCGCTCGAGATATTTGAGATAAGAGAAAGCAAGAACCTGCTTACACGCGGACAGGCCGACTTCATGCCACAGGACGGCAAACAGTTGCAGCTGATGCTCGACAACCTGGCACTGCAGGACAAGGCTCTCACACAGCTTTTCTGTGGCTATGAGACAAAAGACACCACAGAGCATATCCTTTACATCACACCCGACAAGGACTTTAAGAAGCAGGTGTTGTTCCGTCTTTCACAGCAACTGGGTTTTGTTGACAAAGACGACCTTTCAGGCACACCTTATTATATTGACATAACCGACCTCAAGTCACTGCCCGAGCCATCACCAATGCCTGAGCAGAAAAAGAACGGTGCCGTAGAGGGTGTATTCGTAAACGTGCCTGGCAGGGTTAAGGCTACGATTTATCATGGCAACAAACCAATGGGCAATTTCGACCTCAGTGCCGCACAATACGGATATACTGAGTTTCTTAGCGGCGAACTGTTTAATAAGCGATATACAACAAAACTCGTGTTAAGTCCTATCACAGGAGCCATTATGAAACTGGAGGCGGAGATGCCGAAGTAGGTTTTTTAGTTGACGAGTTGACAAGTTGACGAGTTGACAAGTTGACGAGTTGTTTGATTCAGTTGACTGGTTAGTGTAGGGGCAGATCAGCGTATCTGCCCGATGCGTTTTCGATTGCGTTTTCGGGCGGATACGCAGATCCGCCCCTACAAGATGCAAACTCCAAGCTCCTAATTCCTAACTCTTTTTCATGCAATAAAAATAGGCGCACTCAGAAAAGTGCGCCTATTTTATAATCTTATATTTAAGCAACGTGTTAACTTATATACTTGTTAACCAGCAACTCGTCAACTCATTAACTAATAACTTGTCAACTCGTCAACTTGTTAACTCATTAACTCATTAACTCAAAATTACTCAGCGAGCTTGCCGTCAGAACCGAGCACATTCACAATCTTGTGGATGTACATCTTCTTCATGTTGTCGCGAGCTGGCTTCAAGTACTGACGTGGGTCGAAGTGACTTGGGTTCTCAGCCAAGTGCTGACGGATAGCAGCTGTCATAGCCAGACGAGAGTCAGAGTCGATGTTAATCTTGCAAACAGCTGACTTAGAAGCCTTGCGCAACTGCTCCTCTGGAATACCGATAGCAGCCTTCAGGTCACCACCAAACTTGTTGATTGTCTCAACCTCATCCATAGGAACTGAAGAAGAACCGTGGAGAACGATTGGGAAACCTGGGAGCTTCTGCTCAATCTCAGCCAATACGTCGAATGCCAATGGTGGTGGAACGAGTACGCCGTTTACCAATGTGCACTGTGCTGGAGTGAACTTGTGAGCACCGTGTGATGTACCGATAGAGATAGCGAGTGAATCGCAACCAGTACGTGTAGCGAAGTCGATAACCTCCTCAGGCTTTGTGTATGTAGACTCAGCAGCTGAAACCTCGTCCTCAACACCAGCGAGAACACCGAGCTCAGCCTCAACAGTTACGTCAAACTGGTGAGCGTATTCAACAACCTTCTTTGCCAAAGCAACGTTCTCCTCGTATGGGAGGTGTGAACCGTCGATCATCACTGAAGAGAAGCCCATGTCGATGCAGTCCTTGCAAATCTCGAAGCTGTCACCGTGGTCGAGGTGAAGAACGATTTCTGGATGCTCGCAACCGAGTTCCTTAGCGTAAGCAACAGCGCCCTCAGCCATGTAGCGGAGGATAGTAGCGTTAGCATAGTTGCGTGCGCCCTTTGAAACCTGCATGATAACAGGTGACTTTGTCTCAACTGCAGCCTGCACGATAGCCTGCATCTGCTCCATTGTGTTGAAGTTGAATGCTGGGATAGCATAACCGCCAGCCACAGCTCTCTTGAACATCTCGCGTGTATTTACGAGACCAAGGTCTTTGTAATTAACCATAATCTTTTATATTTAATTTAGTTAGAATATTCTTATCTAATCAGAGCGCAAAGTTAACATTTAAATTTCAGAACAACAACTCATTAAAAAAAAATCGTGTTTGAAACCTATCTTTTTTTGATATATTTCAAACACGGTTTTATATTTTAAACCTTTTTGTTATACCGAAATAGCAAAATAGTCGGTTATTTTTGAGCATATCGCCTCCTCAAGTTCCCTCTCCTTGGGAGAGGGCTGTGGGCTAAGGTTATTTCTCTGTCTCAATAGCCTTCCAAACCATTGACGCTAATACTGCGCCAACGAATGGGCCTACAATGAATATCCAAAGATTAGCAAGTGCTGTTCCGCCCTGGAATACCGCTGGAGCGATAGAGCGTGCTGGGTTTACTGATGTACCTGTATAGCGGATGCACACGAGGTGAACAAGAATCAGTGTGAGACCTATGGCCAAACCAGCAAAGTTGTTTGTAGCACCGTTAGTCTTTGATGTAGCACCGAGAACCACGAGCACAAAAACAAATGTAAACACTATTTCTGCCAGCACTCCGCCCACTGTGCTCACGCCAGCCTGCAGGTCGTTAGCGCCTGTGCCTTCCATGCCTGACACGTTGCCAACAAGCAACCAGAGAATTGCGCTGCCAATGAATGCACCGATTACCTGGAACAGCATATACATGCCAGCGTCCTTGCCAGACATTCTGCCGCTGAGGAAGCATCCAAGAGTTATTGCAGGATTGATATGGCAACCGCTGATACCGCCAATTGTGTAAGCCATTGCCACCACAGAGAGTCCGAAGGCAAATGCTGTGCCTACCACCGCAGGGATATTTGCCACTGGGTCACATCCTAAACTTACTGCTACGCCGCAGCCCATCAATACCAGCACCATTGTGCCGAACATTTCTGCTAAATACTTTTTCATAATCTCTTAAAGTTTTTGTTATTAATAATTTAGTTTTAGACTCTGCAAATGTAGTAAAAAATATTTATTCCGCAATAGTTTTAAGCAGCAATCTGAGATTTAAGCACTATGGTCTATTGTTTTTTACTTTACCACCACCTTCTTGCCATCCTTAATATACATCCCAGTGAGGAACATTCAAAACTTTAAGACTCTACCCCCAAATCGCTCAACACGCCACGCAGCAGATAAGTAGCATTCTGATTGCGCGCAACGCCTGGGGTTATCTTATAGTTATAGGTAATATCGCTGGATAGTTCTATCTCGAAACAGTAGTTATGGAAACGGTCGGGCCGCTCGTCTGACATCTTCGACAGTTCAAGGTCGTGAGTGGCAATGATGCCGCTGACCGACTGCGTTGCCATTGCCTCAAGGAACATGCGCGAGCCGTTTAGTTTGTCGAGCGAGTTGGTGCCTTTGAGGATTTCGTCGAGGATGATTAAGACCTCCCCCTTCCCCTCCGAAGGAGTGGTGTCCGGGCAAGCAACGAGTGACACCAACTGCTTCAGCCTCAACAGTTCTGCATTGAAATAACTTATGCCGCCAGAGAGGTCGTCGCTGGTGCGCATGCTGGTAAACAGATTATATATAGAAACCTGAAGACTATCGGCAAACACCGGCATACCGTTGCGGGCAAGAATATAGTTGATGCCAAGAGAGCGCAGGAACGTGCTCTTGCCCGCCATGTTGGCACCTGTGATGATGTAGTAGTTGTTATTGACAATACTGAAATCGTTTCTCACCGCCTTGTCGCCAATAAAAGGATGATATAGTGCTGTTGCCTCATACACCACCTCCTTTGAATTGACTATCTCCGCCCTTACTGCCAGCGGTTCGTTATACGCAAAGGTAGCCATCGACACCAAAGCATCAACACTGCTCACATTGTTTATCCACTCCTCTACCCTGTCAATATATTGACTCTGCCAGCGAAGGAAGCGGCGCACGAGAAAGTAATCGCTCAGCAGGAACATATCTGTAATCATCAGTCCCAGCACATTGCCGCGACGGTCAAGTCCACTAAGGATACGGCGCAATTCATCGAAGGCAATTAGCGGGGCCTCCCCCTGCCCATCCTGAGAAAAGGAGCAATCTGTAGTGATAATCTCATTTTCGGATATGAGGCGAATCAGACTTACATACTGGCGCATCTGTCCGTGCAGTTTGTTCACCGCCTTACCAATTTGCTTCAGCGGTTTGTTGAACACCATCATCACCAGCAGCAGTTGCAAAGTGCCCCATGTAACAGAGATGCTTGGCGGTATCATGCCCATAAACGACAAGACCACCACTGCGGCAAACGCCACTATCAGCAACAGCGCCACAACCAGCGAGAGTATTGACAGAGGATAGGCAGACAGGCGCATCTCCTTGACATCGTTTATTGCACTGATGATGCTGTCGGTGTCTATCACTGCGCGCTGCCCCTGAGCCATAAACTCAGTGCGCCACGTCTCCATCTTAGCCAACTTATGGATTGTTTCTGCCCTGTTGTCTATGTTTTGCTTATCGCCATTCAGTGTGCTTAGGTTTTCCGCCAGTTTGTCTGCTCCTCCCTTTGTCACCGTGCGGTTGATGCGCTGATAGAGTGACTGCGGACCGAAGATATCCATGTCAAACGTAAACGGATGCTTTGGGTCAATATACTCGCTGCCATCGGCAAAGCAGGAGTAGTTGCCTGCATGATACATCAGTTCCTTCTGGTAAACAGACCTGAGGGCGGAAAGCGCCTCTATGCGCTCACCATTGCGCACGTCGATGCGCCTAACGATGATGTAACCAACAAACAGCAGTATGGCAGCAGCAACGAGAAGCATCGTTCCATAAACGGTGTATGCCACGACGGCAGATATAGACAAGAGGAACAATAGCAACTCTGAAACGACAAACAGGCGGTTTTTGCGTTTCAGACTATTGATACTCACGGTAAGCTCTGCCTCATGACGGCGATAACAATCAGTAATTTCTATTTTGTTCATAAAGTAATGTCA
>X430_Giraffe__coassemble_252_pt1 | contig 12677 bp, 11 predicted proteins | sample X430_Giraffe__metabat2_high_PE_008 | metagenome-assembled genome bin X430_Giraffe
AGTTGTAAGATAATGATTTTTAACGGCTTTATATTTGGTGCATTCAGAAATAATATCTAACTTTGCACCAGATAACGACACAAAGATAAGATTTAATAATAATGGGATTCCGACATTTCGCTTGTCGGGATTCTTCTTTTTTTTGATGTCTAGAAAAAGTATCTTAATAATAACAATTAAAAACATAAAACAATTATGGCTTATATGTCACAAGAGGGCTACGACAAGATGGTAGCCGAGTTACAGCGTCTTGAGAGTATTGAGCGCCCAAAGGCATCTGCTGCCATAGCTGAGGCGAGAGACAAGGGCGACCTTAGTGAGAATTCAGAGTATGAGGCTGCCAAGGAGGCACAGGCTCATCTTGAGGATAAAATCAACCAGATGAAACTTACCATCCAGGAGGCAAAGATTATAGATACATCACGCCTGAGCGCAGACTCAGTACAGATAATGTGCAAGGTTGAGATGACCAACCTTACCAACAAGGCCAAGATGACCTATACTATTGTGAGCGAGAACGAGGCTGACCTGCGTGCGGGTAAGATTTCTATCAAGACTCCTATTGCTCAGGGACTGCTTGGCAAGAAGGTGGGCGACGAGGTTGAGATAACCATTCCTCGCGGAACCATCAGACTGCGCATCGACAATATCTCTATCGACTAATCATTAAGTGCATACAGTTATGGCAGGTATTTTCGCAAGGATTGCAGCAGGAGAGATTCCAAGTTATAAGTGTGCTGAGAACGATAAGTTCTATGCCTTTCTCGATATCAACCCAATGGTAAAGGGTCACACGCTGGTTATCCCTCGCCGTGAGGAAGATTATATCTTCGACCTTACCGATGAGGAACTGGCAGAGATGACTGTTTTTGCTAAGCGCGTGGCTGAGGCTATCAAGCGTGCTTTCCCATGTATCAAAGTGGGAATGGCTGTGCTTGGTCTTGAGGTGCCTCACGCTCATATTCATCTCATACCTATGCAGTCAGAGAAAGACATGCTTTTCTCTAACCCAAAGCTTAAGCTTGCTCCAGAAGAGTTTGAGGAGATTGCGGCTAAGATTAGGGAGGAGTTTAAATAATGCTTAATGCATAATTCATAATGCATAATGCTTAATGATGCATAATTTTTAATGAAGAATAAATAGTAAAGGGCTGCGATTTGCAGCCCTTTACTGTTTATATTGCGGGATTGGAGTTATACAAACTCATCGCCATATTTCATTTTTACCTCGTTCACATATTTGCGCACAAGGGCCGATGAGTCGCCTTTCTTGCAGATAAACAGCACATTGTCTTTCTCTGCCACGATATATCCGTCGAGACCGTTGATTACGGCAAGCTTGCCCTTAGGCAGTTTTATCACGCTGTTCTTGCAGTCCTCGAGTAACACCTCGCTGTCGAGCACCACGTTGTCGCCCTCTGAATGACTCTGACACTCGTATATGGCGTGCCATGTGCCCAGGTCGGCCCATCCAAAGTCACACCTCATCACATACACGTCGCTGCAGTGCTCCAGTATGCCGTTGTCGATAGACAGGTTGGGGTAGATATTATAGTTTTCGCCAATAAACTTAACCACATCCTCTGCCGTATAGTCGAGGTTTATGCCAGAGAGCATTGCGATGGTGTTGGGGAACAGTTGTCTGAAACATTTCCTGAACGCCCTGATGTTGCCGAGCATCATACCGGTGTTCCAGTAGAACTCACCGCTATCCATAAACATCTTGGCAAACTCGCGCTCTGGTTTCTCTGTGAACGACTGCACCTTGTATATCTCGCTGTCGCCGTATTGTGCGCCCAGCTGTATGTATCCGTAGCCAGGCTCAGGTCTTGTTGGCGGCACACCCATCACCAGCATTATGTCGTTGGCGGCTATGGTGTCAAGCGCATTGCTCACATTGCTTATGAATGCCTGCTCATTGAGCACTAGCTCGTCTGACGGACTTATGGTGACGCAGGCGTCAGCGTTGCGCACGTTAATCTTCATCACCGCCCATGCCACACAAGGAGCGGTTCCTCGGTTCACTGGCTCGTAGATTATGTTGTCGTCGGACAGTTCTGGCAGCTGTTCCTTTACCAGAGCGGCATAGTCGGTATTAGTGCAAACAAAGATGTTTTCCTTTGGCATAATCTTGCAGAACCTGTCGAAGGTGGCCTGTATCTGTGTACGGCCTGTACCAAACAGGTCTACAAATTGCTTTGGATACTTATCCCTGCTGCAGGGCCATAGTCTTCTGCCCCTTCCGCCAGCGAGTATCACGCAGTAATTATTGTTGTTCATATCTTTCTACAGTATTAGTTAGTATTTGCAAGGCATAAAGTTACTATAATTATGCGAGACCGCCAATTCTTTTTGCTTTATTTCACTCTTTTCCAAACTTTTTCTTATACAAAGCCTTGGTGGCGTAAAAGAGAATTACGGCAGACACCCATCCTCCCAGCACGTCTACGGCATAGTGGGCCATGATATATACTGTAGAGAGGCACAGCAAGGTGTAGAAAGGCATCATCCACCAAAACAGTTTCTTGTTTTTCGCATGCCACACCAGCATCATCAGTATTGTGGTTATTCCCACATGACTGCTTGGGAATGCCGCTGTGGGGCGCTCGCCGGCGTTGTGTGCGTCGAGCACGAGCTGGTAGAAGAATCCGTCTTTATATCCCGGGCTCTCTATTGCCTGGCGCAGAGTGCTGAAGTAATTGCCCACCTCTGGGAATATTCCTGCGGCAGCCTTGTCCATGCCAATGGCGGGGAAGTAGTATTGCGGACCTGTTACCGGCAGCAGCACATATATAATATAGTACGCGAAGAACGATGCCATTATCACGAAGGTGGCCATGCCAAACTGCTCATACTTCCAGAAGAAATAGTAGAATGCCACAACGCCTATCAGCGGATAATATATGAAATAGCCCATGTCCATCAGTTCGCTGAAGATATGGTGGTTAAACGTCTGCGAGAAGAGTATGGCGGGCTGACAGCCAAACCAGCTCTGCTCCCATTGCGCGAAGAAATGGTCCATGTTTGTAAACATACGGTTAAACTCGTATGTGTCGGGATACCACCACGACAGCATAGCCATCTGCACCACAATGCGCAGCAGGCGTGTCAGTCGGCATGGCAGCATGCGGTATATGCCCCATGCGGCGGCGGTGAGTCCCACGAATTGCAGTCGTCCCGTGAGCAATGCCATGGGGTCTTTAAGGTCGTTGTATGTAAACAGCATCAGCACCAGTGTAAACAGGAGGTAGATTATAGCCACCCATTCCACTGCCAGCAGTCCCAGCTTCGGACTTTTCTCTAATTGGAATAGTTTTTTCATTTTTCTTTTTCTATAGCCAGTTGTTTTCCTTATACCATTTTATAGTAAGCCTTACGCCCTCGTCGAGCTGATACTTCGGCTTGTAGCCCAGGTCGCTCATGGCAGGCTTTATGTCGCAGCGCCAGTTGCGTTGCTTCATTATGTTATACTTGTCGTTGTTCAGAGCCGATATTTTTCCCGTCATCCTGCCTATATGCTCGCCGCAGAAGGTGATAATGCGCAGCAACCATATCGGAGCCTTGATGCGCAGCAGCCACGGATGGCCCAGTTCGCGGTGTATCAGGTCGCTGAACGTGCGCGATGAGTACACCTCGCCGTCGCTCAGCATATATTTGCCGCCAGTCTTCTGGCAATCGAGCGCAAGGAATATGGCCTGCACCACGTCGAGCACATAGACAAACGTAAGGTCTTGTGGCTTATAGCCCACGGAGAAGTCTGTATGACTCTTTATGCTCTTGGCCATCATAAAGTAGTCGCGCTCGCGCGGACCGTAAACGCCTGTTGGCTGTAATATCACATAAGGGAATCCCTCAATACTCTCTATGTACTGTTCCGCCGCCAGTTTGCTGCGTCCATAGGCTGTGTTGGGCTGTGGCGTGTCGTTGCCGCATATCTCGCGGTATGGTTGCTGCTCGGCCACAGGTCCGTATACGCTGAGGCTGCTCACGAAGACAAAACGTTTCAGTGGCATCTGCAGTTCCATGAGAGCCTGCACCAGATTCTTTGTGCCCTCGGTGTTGCTGCGGAAGAAGTCCTCAGCATGCAGGCATTTTGTTGCTCCGGCGGCATGCACCACATAGTCGAACCTCAGACCGTCCATCTGTCTTTTCATCTGTTCCTTGTCGCTCAGGTTCAGCTCTAAAAACTGTATGCGCGGGTCGCTCAGATACTTCCTGTTGCTTGTTGGTCTCACCGCCACCCACACCTGCATGCCTCTGCTCAGTGCCTCGTCAACGATGAAACCGCCAATAAATCCCGTTGCTCCGGTAATAAGAATATTCATATTGGTTTGTTGTTTTTTATTCTACGATTTGAATTTAATGTTTACTTTAATCTGACTTGGAAATTCAGTTTAAACGATAATGAACCATCAGTCTCTTTGATAATAGACGCATATTCATGGCGCGTAGTACTTGAACGTTCCAAATAGGCATTTGAAAACAGATAATCTTCAAATCTATTGCGGTCGTAGAAATGATAGCAGAGAATCTCACCATCTTTTTTTACTACTAAATAACCGCCATTTGCATCAAATCTTCCGCTCCAAGCTGTTGCAGGCATCATGCCTAATGCCGTTGAAGTCAGTAAGTGTTTTATTTTATAAGCATAGAAAGGAGAGGCTTGTCTTATATCGTATCCTAAAGGATTTGTTTCTGTGATTTTTTCTGTCAGTTCTTTTAATGTAGATATGCCAGTATTCAACTGTTCCAACAGTAAGTTCGCAATTATTGAGGGTAAATCACCATCAAGCATAATAAGATTATTTCGGAATGTGGAGTTATCCACTTTGTCGAAAATTAATGATGCACCTTTATTTTTTATAGCCTTTACTCTTTCAATAACTTTATTGCGTTTAGGATTGATGGAATTGATTGAAGTTATTTCTTCGTCTGATAAGTTTACTCCAACAACTTTAAAATTTAAATTAGTTGCTTTACTTGCATTCAATAAAGTAGAATCTCCTCCTAGTTGGGACTTGATGCTGAATCCCATTTCCGAATTTATTTTTGTCCTTCGGTCATGTAAAATGATTCTGATGTCTGTTTTGTCTGAAGATTTTGCTTTTAAAGAATAGCAATAAATACTATTCATGAATGTCTCAATCTGAGGAATTGCAAAAGCCCCATCATTCTCATTTATAGCTTTCAATAAGTTTTCCGCTTCAGAAAGAAACACTGAAGCAGGAATACGCAATAGTTCCTCGCCCGCAGGTGTCTGTATTACCACGTCTTTGTTTTGAAGCCTATAATTATAATCTCCGTCTTTCTCATGGCGAAGAATCATTATGATGGGGTAGAATAGGTCTTGAATCTTATTTAGATTTTGGTCGCCAGCATATACTATACCTTCTCCCAACAATTTGAGAAAAGTGTAAATTTCGCTCCATTCTCCTTTATTTCCTGTCTGTGCCATATTTTATAGACTTTGATAGGTTAATTCTTTTTATGATTTCTTCCGCTGTTGCCTGAATTGCAGGTACTGCTACAGAGTTGCCGAATTGTTTATATGCAGAAGCATCGGCAACACCGATTATAAAATTATCTGGAAAGCCTTGCAGGCGTGCCCATTCTCTTGGTGTCATTCTACGAAGTCCGTCTCTATTAACCTCTCCTTTAATTTTAGTCACAGGTGTGAAATCTTCAAGGCGAGTGTCAATAACAAGATTACGTTCCCTTCCCATTCCACCTACAACAATTGCATTAGCAATTCCATTATCAGGGATAATTTCATAACCAAAACCATTACCTTTTGCGGCATGTCTCTCTTTATGAGCAATAAGTGTCTTAACATACTGCGTTGATAGGTAATATTTTGCAGAAACTGTATGTTCCTCTTTTATATCAGCAAAAGTTTTAGTTTTATCGGTAGGGGTAGGATATGTAAATTCTTTTACTTTTTGGTCTTTTCTAAAACCTACAATATAAACTCTTTCTCGATGTTGTGGGACGCCAAAATTCATGGCATTTACAATCTGAGGGTCTGGAACAAAATAGTCCAAGTCTTCTCTTAATACCTTTAATATTGTCTTAATGGTCTTCCCCTTGTCATGTATGAGTAAACCTTTTACATTTTCTAAGAAGAATGCTTTGGGCTGTTTGCGGCGTATGATTTCTGCAACATCAAAGAACAAAGTACCTCGTGTTTCCTCAAATCCCAATCTCTTGCCGGCTAAGGAAAAAGCCTGACATGGAAATCCTGCACACAATACATCAAAATCATCAGGGATAAAACCTTTTGTCGTTTCTTTGGTTATATCACCAAATGGTATTTCGCCATAATTCAGCAGGTAAGTTTTTTGAGCTTGTGAGTCCCATTCAGAAGAGAAAACACATTTACCTCCAAGATTTTGCATGGCCATTCTGAAACCGCCGATTCCTGCAAATAAATCAATAAATGTAAACTTAGGATTCTCTGATGGCAAAAATGGAACAGAGAATAAGTCTGAAAACAATGAATATTGAATATTCACATCTGAAAGGAAATTGTTATCATTTTTTTCTTGATAAACATTACAAATATCCTCAATAAGACCTTTTGCTTTTTGCTCGTATGGTTTGGCATGCCTGTATCCTTGATTATGGAGGTAATGAGAAATTATTGCCATTTGTTCCTCAAATGGCATAATTGTCCCATTTTCATTTAAAGAATTAGGACCATACATTTGCAGAGAAACCTTACTCCCGCCACACATTTGAGTTATGGCGATTTTGTCGGTTGTTTTTATTTTGATGTTCATAATAGGTTCAAATTTCTTTGCGAATATTCATCTGAATTTTCTACAAAAGTACTTATTTAATTTGAAATAGCAGTGTCTTGAGTTAATAAAAATAAAACAAGGGCATTACATAGGCTGTGTAATCCTACTACACGGTCTTTGTAGATGCCCTACAGCGTTTTTGTAAAAGTTTTACAAGGCTCTTGTAATCGGATTACAAGAATTTTGTAAAAAACTTGTAATTGTTAATTAGTTTTGGATAATCGGCTTTTATGCGGTGAAAGCCTTGAAATCCTACCATTCTGGTTCATCCGCATACCTGTCAAACGCAGCCCCTTCGGCATATCCGTGAGCCTTAAACACCTTATCTACAAACAGTTGCTCTTTTGGTGTTATAGGCTGCTTGCCGTTTCTCCGTTTGTAGTACGAGCCATTGCCAAAGTGAGAGTTTACGGCATAGCGCATGGATGCAATGTCTTTTGCAAGAACCTTCTCGTACAGCTGTTTCATGCCGTATGCCATCCTTACAATCTTTTTCTCTCTGTAGTAGCGGCATGAGTTGCCGCAGCATAGTTGGGGGTTGACCATCTGCATGATGGCATCCTTCGACTTGCCATATTTCTCAGCCAGTCGGCGAAGACAGTTGTCTGCTTTTTCGCAGTTGTCGTTAGCGCAGAACAGATAATGCTCTGGCGGATTACTGTAAATGTGTTTTTCTTCCATGGTAATAAAAATATAAAACGATTATTAAGTGCAAATGCAAAGATAATATTTTTCCGAGCCGATTGCAAGTCTTTTCCTGTTTTTTTATTTTTCCATACTCTGCGTTTTCAATGCTAATGCCAGTCTTAATCTTATCATTTCATTATTTTAACAATAAATTAATATGCCAAATCACGATTAATCGACAATTATTTTGTTACTTTGCAAGTAGAATAAGATTTTCATGGTGTTGGTGTGATTGCTAATGCCAGATTTCTAATCCCTAATGAACAACGTTCTATGGCAAAGAAAAAAGCAGGAAAGATGAAGAGCAAGAAGGATCTCGGCGCTGTGTTGCAGAGTTTCTTCCAAACCAATCCGTCGCAGACATTCAGTTTTAAGCAGATATTCAAGATGCTGAAACTGAAGACGCATCCGGAGAAGATGCTTGCTATCGACATAATGGAGGAGATGGCTTGGGATGACTTTCTTACTAAGGTGAGCGAGAACGCATACCGCCTGAACACCAAGACGCAGTTGCAGGAAGGTGTGTTCCGCCGCAAGACCAACGGCAAGAACTCGTTTATTCCTGATGATGGCAGCCAGCCAATCTTTGTGGCAGAGCGCAACTCCATGTCGGCGCTTGATGGCGATCGCGTGCAGGTTGCGTTCATGGCGCGCCGCACACGCCACATGAAAGAGGCTATGGTGACAGCCATACTGCAGCGTGCGCGCGAAACATTCGTGGGTAAGCTAATCGTTGAGGGCGACATCGCTTTCTTGCAGCCGCAAGACAACCTCTTGCCATACGACATTCTCATATCAAAAAATAAACTCAAGGGCGGCACCACGGGCGATAAGGCTGTGGTAAAGATTATCCAGTGGCCCGACGACAGTCATAAGAACATGATTGGCGAGGTGGTCGACGTGCTTGGCGAGCAGGGCAATAACGATGTGGAGATGCACGCCATACTGGCTCAGTATGGACTGCCTTACCGCTATCCTAAGCATGTGGAGGAGGCGGCAGAGAAGATTAGTGCCGAGATTACAGAGCAAGACCTTGCCGAGCGTGAGGACTTCCGTGATGTATTCACCTGCACCATCGACCCGAAGGATGCAAAGGACTTTGATGATGCGCTGAGTATTAAATTTTTAGGAGTTCAGGAGTTGTCTTTAAGGAGTGAAGGAGTGAAGGAGTGTAGGAGTGTAGACAATACTTCAAGTGCAAACAACTTGTCAACTTGTCAACTCGTCAACTCGTCAACTGAAGGAACCAACTTGTCAACTGAAGAAGTTCCCTTCCCTTCGGGAGGGGATAGGGGTAGGTTGCAATCAACCAATCTCTGGGAAGTCGGAGTCCATATCGCCGACGTATCTCACTATGTTACAGAGGGCTCTGTAATAGACAAGGAGGCTCTTAAACGAGCCACGAGTGTTTATCTGGTTGACCGCACCATACCGATGCTGCCTGAGCGCCTGTGCAATTTCATCTGTTCTTTACGCCCAGATGAAGACAAACTGGCATATAGTGTAATCTTCGAGATGGACGATGAGGCTGTGGTTCATAACTGGCGTTTGGTACATACAGTCATCAGGAGCAACCGTCGTTATGCATATGAAGAGGTGCAGGCGATGATTGATGAGAGTAAGAGGGACTCGTCAACTGAATTAAGTAGTCAGGAGTTATCTTTAGGAGTTCAGGAGTTCAGGAGTTCAGGAGTTCAGACAATAGCTTCAGATGAATTAAGTAGTCAGGAGTTAAAGGGAGTTAAAGGGAGTCAAAGGCCAATACTTTCAAGTGCAAATAACTCGTTAACTTGTCAACTCGTCAACTCGTCAACTGAAAGTTCCTCCTTCGACGAGAACACCCCAATGCTCTTGAAGCTTGATGCCCTTGCAAAGAAACTGCGCGAGGCAAGATTTAAGAACGGAGCAGTGAAGTTTGACCGCGAGGAACTGCGCTTCGATGTTGATGAGACAGGCAAACCAATAGGTTGCTATTTCAAGAAGTCGCTCGATGCCAACCAGTTGATAGAGGAGTTTATGCTGCTTGCCAACCGCACGGTGGCAGAAGGAATAGGCAAGGTGAAGAAAGGCACTAAGGCAAAGACACTGCCTTACCGTATTCACGACCAACCAGACCAAACGAAGCTGGAAACACTGCGCGAGTTTGTGGTGAAGTTTGGTTATAAGCTCAAGACTGCTGGCACCAAGGGTGCTATATCAAAGAGTCTGAATGCGCTGATGGACGACTGCAACGGTCAGCGCGAGCAGAAACTCATTGAGACAGTGGCGCTGAGAGCAATGATGAAGGCGAAATACAGTACGCACAATATCGGTCACTACGGATTGGCGTTCGACTATTATACCCATTTCACATCGCCCATCCGCCGCTATCCCGACACGATGGTCCACCGTCTGCTCACACGCTATCAGCAGGGCGGACGCTCTGCCAATCAAGACTATTACGAAGACCTGTGCAAGCACAGCACAGATATGGAGATTATAGCATCTAATGCTGAGCGCGACTCTATAAAATACAAGATGGTGGAGTTTATGAGCGACAAGGTGGGCAATGTCTACGATGCTCATATCAGTGGCATACAGAGCTATGGAATATATTGCGAGATAGACGACAACCACTGCGAGGGTCTGGTGTCGATGCGCGACCTTGATGACGACTACTACGACTTTGACGAGCGCAACTACTGCCTCGTTGGCCGTCGCCATCACCACAAATACCAGCTTGGCGACCCTATACGCATAAAGGTGGCAAGCACCAATCTGGAAAAGAAACAGATTGACTTTGTGCTGGAGGAATGAGGGGGAGAGGCTGCTTTTATCTCCCTACACTCCTTAATTTGGATGAGAAATGAGGGATGATAGATGAAAAATCCTCAGAAGCAAAAACAAAAAAAACGATGTCAATAAAATACACTAAGAAGGAAGAACTATGGAACACGTGGTCGCATGCCGGAGGTATACTGCTCGGCATAGTGATAGGTGTGATATTCCTTGTTATGTGTGCCGACTTTGAACAGATATGGGCAGGCCTTGGCGTGTCGCTCTATCTGTTTGGCATGCTTGGCTCGTATGTAGCGTCAACGGTATATCACGCCTTGCCAGGACAATCGCGCTGGAAGGAACCTTTGCGCCGCTGGGACCATGCCGCCATCTACTGGCATATCGCTGGCAGCTATTCGCCAATCACTCTTGTCGCTCTGCGTCAGGAAGGCTATTGGGGATGGAGCCTCTTCTCGTTTGTGTGGCTCTGCGCCATCGTGGGCACAATACTCAGTTTCCGTAAGCTCAAGGAACACAGTTATGTGGAGACGTTCTGCTATGTGGGCATGGGACTATCGGTATTGGTTGCCTTCAAACCGCTTATCGACACTGTGAGCACGGCTGCCGTATGGTGGATTATCGCCGAGGGTGTGTTTTATATCACTGGTGCGGTGTTCTACCTGCTTAACAAGAAGCGCTATATGCACTCGGTGTTCCACTTCTTTGTGCTGGCCGGCTCTGTCTGCCATATCATTGCTGTGTGGGACATACTTTTCTTGATAGGAACCTCCTGAACTCCTTAATTTGGATGAGGGATGAGAGATGAGAGATGAGAGTTTGCTTGTAAAGGTAATGTCTACACTCCTAAGCGAAGCCACTCCCACACTCCTACACTCCTCAATTTGGATTAAGGATTAGAGATTAGAGATGAGGGTTTGCGTGCCAAGCATACGTCTACACTCCTACACTCCTGAACTCCTAAAGCTAGATGAGAGATAAGAGCTTACTTGCCAACTATACAATTTTTATCAATAATAATAAACTTAAAATTAAAAGACAATGACACACAGAATGATTCTGAATGAGACATCTTACTTTGGTGCAGGATGTCGTGAGAGCATAGCTGTAGAAGCTGCTCGCCGTGGTTTTAAGAAGGCTTTCTTCGTAACAGACAAAGACCTTATCCGCTTTAAGGTTGCCGACAAGGTTATCGAGGTGTTCGAGAAGAACAATATCCCTTACGAGGTGTTCAGCGATGTAAAGGCAAACCCAACTATCGCTAACGTGCAGAGTGGTGTAGAGGCATTCAAGGCTTCTGGCGCCGACTTCATCGTTGCTCTGGGTGGTGGTTCTGCTATCGATACAGCTAAGGGTATCGGTATCGTGTTCAACAACCCTGACTTCGCAGATGTTAAGTCACTCGAGGGTGTAGCAGACACAAAGCAGAAGGCTGTGCCTACATTCGCACTCCCTACAACAGCTGGTACTGCTGCTGAGGTTACCATCAACTACGTTATCATCGACGAGGAGAAGAAGAAGAAGATGGTATGTGTTGACCCTAACGACATCCCTGCTGTTGCCATCGTTGACCCTGAGCTGATGTACTCAATGCCAAAGGGTTTGACAGCTGCTACTGGTATGGACGCTCTTACACACGCTATCGAGAGCTACATCACTCCTGGCGCATGGGTAATGTCTGACATGCTCGAGCTGAAGGCTATCGAGATGATTGCTGCCAACTTGAAGAATGCTGTTGACAACGGCAACGACCCTGTTGCTCGCGAGGCAATGTCTCAGGCACAGTATATCGCAGGTATGGGCTTCAGCAACGTTGGTCTTGGCATCGTTCACTCAATGGCTCATCCTCTTGGTGCTCACTACGACACTCCTCACGGTGTGGCAAATGCTCTGCTCCTTCCATACGTTATGCAGTACAACGCAGAGTCACCAGCTGCTCCTAAGTATATCGAGATAGCTAAGGCTATGGGTGTAGACACTACAGGCATGACTATCGAAGAGGGTGTTAAGGCTGCTGTTGAGGCTGTTAAGCAGTTGTCTCTGAGCATTGGCATTCCTCAGAAGCTCAACGAGATTGGTGTTCGCAAGGAAGACCTGCACCAGTTGGCTATCGATGCTTTCAACGATGTTTGTACAGGTGGCAACCCACGTCCTACATCAATTGAGGATATCGAGGCTCTTTACAACGAGGCTTACTAAGATTATTCGAAATTTTTATACCACGACGGGTTGCACAACTCGCCGTGGTTTTTTTATTCCAACAACGAATTAAACGAATTACACAAATTAATTTTATGTAGCATTCAATTTTATTCGCGTAATTCGTTTAATTCGTTGTTTTTTTAAAAATGTTTAATTCTGTTTTCTCGGATTTGCAATCCGACTTCGTAGCATCCAATTTACTTTGCTTAATTC
>X430_Giraffe__coassemble_253_pt1 | contig 12651 bp, 11 predicted proteins | sample X430_Giraffe__metabat2_high_PE_008 | metagenome-assembled genome bin X430_Giraffe
CTATTACATTATTATATATACAGCATGGCAGATTGTTATTTGCCCTTATGCCGTTCCTTTATTCTTGCAATGATAGTGTCGTTAGACTGCTTGATCTGACGGAGGTCTTTCAGCAACCTCAAGCGGAAGCGCCACATTCTCAAATAGAAGAATAAGCCCAGCGGCAGTATTATGCCAGTGATAATGTTAAGCCATTTCTGGCGGAATGGTCTGGTGTGGGCATGTGTGGCTACAATAGGATAACTGTTTAATGCCTGGAGTATTACAGGGTCTTTAGTGTTAGACAAATCTGCAATAACCTCTTCCAACTCTTCATTAATGTCCCTAATTCTTCTGTCCGTGCCAGCTTTGAAGAACACCTTGATTGGGTCTGGCGCTTTCAGCAGATTATGGCGGTTGGAGTATGCTTTAATGTCTTCGCTAATCTTTGCCAGTCGCTCAGCGTCAGCGGTATAGGCAGGGTCATCAATGATTACGTCCTTGCGTGTAAGGTTGCGCTTTGAGCGTATGCCGAGAATAGCAAATAATGCATTTGTATATGCGTCGATATTGAAAACTGTTGAGTCTTTGTTAGCTTTGTAGGTGAAGAATATTGCCAATGGCGACAGGATCATTAGTGCCACCCATTTGCCATACCATACAGTCCACTCGCCGCTTCTCGCCATGCGCATGCCTGAGTTGTCGAATATGTAATAGGTAATAAATACCAAGACTGACAATATGACTGGTACGCCAAGGCCTCCCTTGCGGATGATGGCGCCGAGCGGTGCGCCGATGAAGAAGAACAGCAGGCATTGGAGGGCGAGGGTAAACTTATTTATTGCCTCCATCTCATGTCTTCTTGTGTTTCTATGAAGCTGCTCTGTGTATCCTCCTTTGTAGTCGAGCTCAGATGTGGTCATGCGCACCTCGCTCAATGCCTTGCGCAAAACCTCACGCTTGTCCTCGTTGCTGAGTTTCAGGAAGAGGGAGTCTGTGTTGAGTTCGACGGTCTGCACCATTTTCTCCACCCTTGTAGAATCCGCCTTTTTAATTCTTGGACGGTATAGGGTAGAGTGGGTGGCTCCTTTGTAATATGCACGTCCCACACTGTCGTTGTAGGTGTACATGGAGTCTAAGTCGTGGTATATCTGGTTGATGTTTTTAGATGTGGCGTTTGCTGATATGCCAGCCACGTCGCTCATGTTGAAGCTTCCGTCAAAGTCGATGAGCAGCTGTTTCTGCGCAAATGTCTCTCTGCGGTATGGGATGCTGGCGCTTCCTGCCAGGTCTTGCGACTTCATGTTCTCAAACCACTCTCCGGCATATAGCGTAAGCAGCAGATGCTTCTTTTCCTCTGTGGACTGCAATTTGCCTGAGTCTGCAAGTATTATGGCTGCATCCTCATATCCTCCGCTCATCCTGTATATCATAATGCCGTAGAGCATACCGGTTTCAAGGTCTTTCTTCTGCACAAACAGGTTGCAGTTTGGTATGCCGTCGTAGAATATGCCCTCTGGGATTTCAAGCTCAGGACTTTTCTGTTTCATTGACAGCAGCAGATGGCCAAGGTTCTTGTTGGCCTCGGGACTGATGATGTTCTGGAAGAAAAATGAGCTAATGGAAATAATAATGACAATTGTCACCAGAGAGCGGCATGCTTGCATGAGCGATATGCCAGCGGCCTTGATGGCAGTCAGCTCGCAGCTCTCACCTAAATTTCCGAATGTTATCAACGATGAAAGAAGTATAGCCAAAGGGAATGCCTGTGGCATGAGCATGAGGGCCATGTACCAGAAGAATTGTGCCATAACTTCCAGTGACAGTCCCTTGCCGATAAGCTCGTCTACATATCGCCAAAGAAACTGCATCATCAGCACAAATTGGCAGATGAAGAATGTGGCGACAAACAGAAGTCCGAACTGTTTTGCTATAAATATGTCTAATTTCTTAAAGCGCAACATTAGTTGTTTAATTTACACCAAGGCGTTTCGGACTGCAAAATTAGCATAAAAATATCATAGAAAGGATATTTTTTCGGTTTTTTATAAAAATCACACGTATTTGTTGGGTTGTGTTATAGTCCGCTTGCCGTATGCAGCTTGTCCAGATTCTTTTCCCAAAGGTCTTTTATATATTCTATGTCGTCTTCTTCGGCATGGTCGGTTATTATCAGCGTAAACTTGCCCGTGAGCTCGCTTTTTTCTATTTTCATCTCCCAGAAGTCACCCTCTTCTTCTGTATTATCCCATTTGAGGCGGATTCTCTTGTTTTTATCCATCTTCAGAATTTGCGACGACTTAGTATCTTGCTGCGTCCATGGCTCTCCCCATTTGAATGAGAATCCTCCAGGAATATCGCTCACATAGTCTGCCATCCATTTCTGAAGTCCAGAGGATGTACTAATCATCTCCCATACTATATTGGGCGATTTTGTAGTTAAAGGGTATTCAATTGTAATTTTTTTATGTGCCATTTTATGCAAGTTAGTTAGTTCTAATTTAAGTGTAATAATATCTTTACGGTACAAAAATACAAAATTTATTCGAGAAATGAATATTTTTTATTGATTTTTTTTGCAGATTAAAAACTTTATATTACCTTTGCACCCGCAAAAAGGATGATGGCGAGGTAGCTCAGCTGGTTAGAGCGTCGGATTCATAATCCGGAGGTCGTGGGATCGTGCCCCACCCTCGCTACACCAATAGGGAGACAGTTTTTTTACTGTCTCCTTTTTTTATTTTTAATACTGACTGGTGTAAATGATGTTGCTTTGTAATAGTGGCTCTTCAGGAAATTCAGCTAGTTAAAGCAACGGTCTTATTAGTGCTATTGACTACTGGTTGGTTTGATGTAAAATAATTTATAATTTATTAATGTGAAAAATTGCTTGTTTTTTGCTTATTAATCACAGGATTTTATTAACTTTGCAGTCCTTTAAATTAATAATGCATTATTAGAATATGGCTGTATCAAAAAAGATTAAAACCGCATTGGTTTCGGTTTACCACAAGGATGGTTTAGATGAGTTGCTTAAGAAGCTTAACGAGGAAGGAGTTAAATTTCTTTCTACAGGTGGAACACAGACTTTTATCGAGTCGCTTGGCTATGAGTGCCAGAAGGTTGAGGATGTAACTACATATCCTTCAATTCTTGGCGGACGTGTTAAGACTCTCCATCCAAAAGTGTTTGGAGGTATTCTTGGTCGTCGTGAGAACGAGGGCGACCGTGAGCAGATGGCTCAGTATGAGATTCCTGAGATTGACCTCGTAATCGTAGACCTCTATCCATTCGAGGATACTGTTGCAAGTGGCGCTTCGGATGCCGATATTATCGAGAAGATTGACATAGGTGGCATTTCACTTATCCGCGCTGGCGCTAAGAACTTCAACGATGTTGTTATTGTTCCAAGCAAGGCTGAGTATGGCGTTCTGCTTGATATTCTCAACAAGAAAGGCGCTGAGACCGACATTGAAGATCGTAAGATGTTTGCAGAGCGCGCTTTTGGCGTTAGCAGTCATTATGATACTGCTATCCATGCGTGGTTTAGCAAATAATATAGCTTAAAGTCAAAGAGGCATATTGGACAACCCAACACTATAGCCTGTTGGGCTTGTCCAATTCTTTCTCTTATGACATTTCTTCTTTCTTTGCTTTATACGATATAGAAAATTTTTATAATAGGGATAATATAGGGAAATATATGGGATTATTTTCATTAAGCCAGGATTTGGCAATAGATTTAGGAACAGCCAATACTATTATCATCAGCAATGACAAGATTGTTGTAGATGAACCATCAGTGGTGGCTCTTGACCGTCGTTCCGACAAGATGGTGGCGGTGGGAACCAAGGCCAAGCTGATGTATGAGAAAACACACGAAAACATAAAGACAATACGTCCGCTTCGCGATGGCGTTATTGCCGACTTCTCTGCTTGTGAGCAGATGATGCGCGGACTGATTAAGATGGTTCACACAGGTCCACGTATCTTTACGCCATCTCATCGTATGGTAATTGGAGTGCCTTCAGGTTCTACTGAAGTTGAGCTTCGTGCCGTGCGCGACTCTGCCGAGCATGCAAATGGTCGCGATGTATATCTGTTGTATGAGCCAATGGCTGCTGCTATAGGAATCGGCATCGACGTTGAGGCTCCAGAGGGTAACATGATTGTTGATATAGGTGGAGGTTCTACAGAGATTGCGGTTATCTCACTTGGAGGTATCGTAAGCAATAACTCTATACGTACAGCTGGTGATGAGCTTACCTCAGACATTCAGGAGTATATGAGCCGTCAGCATAATGTGAGAGTCAGTGAGCGTATGGCTGAGCGCATCAAGATACATGTAGGCTCTGCTCTTGCCGACCTTGGTGAGGAAGGACCAGAGGATTTTGTGGTACATGGTCCTAACCGTATCACAGCTCTGCCAATGGAGGTGCCTGTATGCTATCAGGAGATAGCTCATTGTCTGGATAAGACAGTGGCAAAGATTGAGAGTGCTGTGTTGGCAGCCCTTGAGCAGACACCGCCAGAACTTTATGCTGATATTGTAAAGAATGGAATCTATTTGTCTGGTGGCGGTGCTTTGCTTAGAGGTATCGACAAGCGTCTGACAGACAAGATAAACATTAAGTTCCATATTGCGGAAGATCCATTGCATGCTGTAGCACGCGGTGTGGGCATTGCCCTCAAGAACGTAGACCGTTTCCAGTTCTTGATGAGATAGTTTTTGGAAATTATGAATTGAGAATTATGAATTATGATACAGCAATATCATAGCTCATAATTCTGAATTCGTAATTAATATTTTTATATGCGAAACTTATTAGAATTTCTTGCTAAATACAGTCACTGGGTGCTTTTCGCTGTGCTTGAGGTAATCAGTGTGGTATTATTGCTCCAGTTCAACAGATACCAGGGCAGCGTTTGGTTTACATCGGCCAATGCTGTTGTTGGCAAGGTGTATGAATGGGGTGCAATGGTTTCGTCATATTTTTCGCTAACCGACATAAACAAAGATCTTACGCAACGTGTTTTTTATCTTGAGCGTAAGGTTAATCAGTTGTCCCGCTTATATGCTGATGCCACTGCCGACACAACAACTGTGCAGTTTTCTTCGCTGCAATCATGTAATGTTATTCCGGCGAAGGTAATCAGTTCCACACTGTTCAAACCGCATAATCTTATTACTATCGACAAAGGCCGCAAAGATGGTGTTGCGCCTGACATGGGCGTGGCATGCGGTACTGGTGTTGTAGGTATCGTCAGTATTGTGTCTGATCACTATTCTGTGGTTATGCCTGTCATAAATGTAAAATCGCGCGTTAGCTGTACCATCCGTAATCATGGTTATTTTGGATACCTGACGTGGGATGGCCGCGACTCTCGTGTAGCGTATGTTGAGGACGTGCCCCGTCATGCGGCATTGGAAAAAGGCGGTTGGGTAGAGACCAATGGTTATTCGGCTATATTCCCTTCAGGCATACTCGTGGGGCAGATATCCGAGATTAGCAATTCGCGTGATGGTTTGTCGTACAGACTGAAGGTTAATCTGTCAACAGATTTTGGAAATTTGCGCGACGTGTGTGTTATCAACGACACCAGTCTTGTGGAGAGGGCAACCCTTCTTGAGCAGGCAGCAGACTTGGCTAGTAAGAATCTCTAATTCCATTGATAAGGCTATGAGTATTGATTTGTTTAAAAGGCTGTTGCTGATAACGGTGCTGTGCCTGGCTCAGGCGCTGGTGCTAAATCATATACACCTGTTTGGGTGTGCCACTCCATTGCTTTATATCTTTGTGATACTTGTTATGCCCAAGAGCATGCCTAAGTGGGGAGGCTTGTTATGGGGATTCTTCATTGGTATGATTGCCGATATATTCTCAAACACCCCAGGCGTGGCTTCGGCTTCCCTTACAGCTGTAGCTGCTGTTCAGCCTTTCTTTTTTAAACTATTCATACAGCAGGATGCGCCAGAAGATGTGGTGCCTTCATCACGCTTCATGGGCTGGGGACCTTACACCTTCTATGTATTTGTGCTTACTCTGCTTTTCTGTACATTGTTTTATACGCTGGAAACCTTTAGTTTCTTCAACTGGTCATATTGGCTTGAGCGTATTGCAGGCAGCACTATACTTACCACAATCCTTGTTGTTACATTAGAGAACCTGAGGAAAAAGTGAAAAAATACGAGTACGGTAAAAGACGCTTTGTTATCGGAGGTATAGCCACACTTATCGTTATTGTCTATATTATCCGTTTGTTCACTCTTCAGTTGATGAGTGATGACTACCGTGCAAGTGCCGACTCTAATGCTCTCCTTAAAAAGATTGACTATCCCTCGCGAGGGGTTATTACCGACCGCAATGGAGAATTGCTGGTGTATAATCAGCCTTCGTATGATATTATGGTGGTGATGAACGAAGCGAAGGATAATCTTGACACCTTGGAATTGTGTCGCACACTGAATATTACCCGTGAGGAGTTTGATGCGCGAATGCTGAAACTAAAAGACAGAAACCGCAATCCTGGCTATTCTCGCTATACCCAGCAGTTGTTCATGTCTCAGTTGTCTGACAAAAGTTTCAGTGTTTTTCAGGAAAAGATGTACCGCTTCCCTGGTTTCTATGTCCAACGTAGAAGCATCAGGCAGTATAAACACTCCATTGCGGCTCATGTGCTTGGAGATGTGGCAGAGGTCTCTCCTTCAGACATAGAGAATGACGACTATTATATTCCAGGCGATTATATTGGCAAGCAAGGAGTGGAGCGCAGTTACGAGAAACAGCTGCGCGGCGAGAAAGGCATCCAGATACTTTTGCGCGATGTGCACGGACGAATAAAAGGCAGTTATATGAATGGTGAGCACGACAGGTTGCCTGTGCCAGGCAAAAACCTGACCCTCAGCATTGATTATAAGCTGCAGGCACTTGGCGAGAGGCTTCTTGAGGGAAAGATAGGCAGCATCGTAGCCATAGAACCATCCACAGGCGAGATATTGTGCATGGTATCATCACCAACCTACGACCCGCGACTGATGGTAGGACGTCTCAGAAGCGAAAATCATAAGGTGTTGTCTCGCGATTCATGGAAACCGCTTTTAAATAGAAGTATCATGGGACAATATCCTCCTGGCTCAACATTCAAGACAACACAAGGACTAACTTTCTTGTCTGAAGGTGTTGTTACTCCTTCCACACCGTTCCCATGTTCTGGCGGATTTAATTTCAGAGGACTCCATGTGGGCTGTCATGGTCATCCCTCGCCGTTGCCATTGGTGCCTTCGCTCAGCACGTCATGTAATGGATATTTCTGTTGGGGACTATATTATATGATAGGCAACAAGAAGAAATATGGCACAGTGCAGGATGCAATGAATAAGTGGCGCGACTATATGGTGAGCATGGGCTTTGGCTATAGGCTGGGCGTTGATTTGCCAGGTGAGAAACGAGGCTTTATCCCCAATGCCAGTGTCTACGACAAGGCATATAGAGGTTCGTGGAATGGACTTACCATCATAAGTATCTCGATAGGGCAGGGTGAGGTCACCGCAACACCGCTTCAGATAGCCAACCTTGGCGCAACTATTGCCAATCGTGGTTATTTCTATGTGCCTCACGTGGTCAAGGAAATACAAAACGACAATCTTGACACTCTTTATACGCGCCGTCATTACACCATGGCACATGAAGACCATTATGAATATGTGGTTCAGGGAATGCGTGCGGCTGCAACGGGAGGTACTTGCAGGGCGCTTGCGCAATATGATTTCGATGCATGCGGCAAAACCGGAACAGCACAGAATCGCGGACGCGACCATTCTGTGTTCATGGGCTTTGCTCCTATGGATAAGCCAAAGATTGCTGTGGCTGTGTATGTAGAGAATGGCGGATGGGGTGCCGATTATGGTGTGCCATTAGGCGGACTCATAATGGAGCAGTATCTCAAGGGCGAATTGTCAGAAACCTCAAAGGCGCGTGCCGATGAGTTCCAAAAACGACGAATAAATTATGGTACAGACAGACGTTAAGGATAAAGGTGTGTTGCGCTCGCTCGACTGGTGGACCATTGCCATATATGTGGCTTTGCTCACCTTTGGGTGGCTTAGTGTCTGTGGCGCAAGCTATTCGTTTGAGGAGACTAATATCTTTAGTCTTAATACCCCCTCTGGCATGCAGATAATATGGATTGGCACATCATTATGTCTTGGTCTTACCTTGTTGTTGCTTGACGACAAACTGTATGATACTTTTGCCTACGTAATATTTGCGCTGCTCGTGCTTCTGCTTTTTGCTACGATATTCAATCCTCATGAGATAAAAGGTTCAAGGTCGTGGCTCGTGCTTGGGTCATTAAGACTGCAGCCTGCCGAGTTTGCTAAGTTTGCCACAGCACTGGCGCTGGCCAAATATATGGGCAGCTACGGCTATAACATAAGCAAGATAAAAGACTCTTTCATCACGTTGCTTATAGTACTCACGCCAATGTTTTGCATTGTATTGCAGAGAGAAACAGGTTCGGCACTTGTTTATCTTGCATTTTTCCTGGTGCTCTACCGTGAAGGCATGCCAGGCGGTGTGCTCTTTGTTGGTGTGGCTGCGGTTGTGTATTTCGTTGTAGGTATTAAGTTCTCTGAACTTCCCTTGTGGCAGACGCCAACCCAAGTTGGTGAGTTTTCTGTGTTGCTGCTGGTTCAGGCATTCTCTTCTATCATGGTTCATATCTATTGCCGCAACACGCGCAATGCCTTGACTATTATCGTTTCCTCCGTTGTTGTAACCCTTTTGGCATTACTGTTTTCAAAATTTGTAATACCTTTTGATATAGTTTGGGTACAGTTGGTTGTTTGTGTGGCCTTGATAATCTATCTGCTATGGTGTTCGGTGGCAAGCCGTATCACTAATTACATTCTTGTGACGATGTTCGCCGTTGGCTCATTGGCCTTTTTCTATTCAGCCGACTATGTATTGCACAACGTGCTTGAACCTCATCAGCGTGTGCGTGTTGAGGTGCTGTTAGGTCTTGTTGAGGATAAAAACGATGCTGGTTATAATGTTCATCAAAGTCAGATAGCCATCGGCTCAGGAGGTCTGCAAGGTAAGGGATTCTTAAATGGAACTCAGACAAAGCTAAAGTTTGTGCCCGAGCAACACACCGACTTTATCTTCTGTACGGTTGGCGAGGAGGAGGGTTTCCTTGGTTCTGCAGGAGTACTTATACTCTTTTTGTCACTGATATTACGTCTTATATATCTGGCAGAGCGTCAATCCACGGTATTTGGGCGTGTTTATGGCTATTCTGTATTGTCCATCTTCCTTTTCCATGTGTTCATAAATGTAGGCATGGTGCTTGGTCTAACTCCAGTTATAGGCATTCCACTGCCATTCTTTAGTTATGGAGGCTCTTCGTTATGGGGCTTCACCTTCCTGTTGTTCATTTTCCTGAGGATTGATGCGGGAAGAAACCGGGCTAATAGGTAATTATACTAGGAAACTCTAGGAAGCTCAGGGTTTCCTAGAGCTTCCTAGAGCTTCCTAAGGAAACCCTAGGAGGCCCTAGGAAAATCTAGAACCTCTAGAAAATCTAGAACCCCTAGAAAGCCTATAACCTCTAAAAAATTATTCCAATCCCACTCTAATCCCAATATCAGAAATGCCAGTGATGGAGTCGGTGGCCATGATATGATATACCTTTATTCTTATAGAATCATTCTCATCCATTATCTTAGAAGCTAAAGGGAAAACATATTGCTTGTATCCAAGGCCATTGCTTTTTGTGCCGCCTTCAGAACTGGTTAGTTCGCAGTTTATCGTGTCTTTGGTTACATCGCTTTTCTTTATGTTTTCCTGTTCAACCACAATACATATATTTGTAAAAGGATAAGTTGTGGTTGTGCGTAATCCCAGCTCGTATGAGTATTCCCCCGATTCTTTTATTGTCCCTATATTATATAATAATGTGTCGGTTTTTCTCCAACAATCAATGTTAGTGCTTTGATATTGGTTATAAATGATATTACGATTGCATGACGCCAAGAGCGCCATTGCAATCGTAATTGTGCATATAATCAACGTTGGTCTTATCTTACGCATCTTGTTGCTGACCGTTTGGATTGTGCCTGTTATTATTTCTTCTGTTATTTCGGTTGCGGTGGTGCTGATGCCCATGATGTCTCTGGCCGTTGCTCTCGCTTTCGCTGTTTTGCTGAGTAGAGTTTTGCTGAACAGAGTTTTGCTGAACAGTGTTTTGCTGCGCTGTGTTTTGCTGAACTGCTTCGCGTGGCTGTTCGTTGTGTGCGTTATTATGGTTGTTTTTCTTCTTTTTCTTTTTCTTTGTTTTGTCAAATCTGCTTATGTCGCCTTGCAGCAGGTCAACAGTGCCGTTCTCATTTGCCTGCGCCTGTTTGCCCTCCTCCTGCAGTGTCAGTGGTTTTTCGCCTCTGCGGTTCATTTCTATAATCTCCTTTGCCCTGCTTGCGCTGATGGTTTCCAGGTTTGCCGCAAGGCGTTTGTCGGTAGAGTAGGTAATCATGCCTGCAAGGATATCTGTCTTAAACAGATAATAGTCGTTGTCCTGAGTCTGTAATATCACCTCCCTGCTTGGCAGTCTCTTTCCTGCCTCCATGTAGTTGTCCACCTCGTAGTTCATGCAGCACTTCAGTTTTGCGCACATGCCCGCAAGCTTTTGAGGGTTAAGCGAGATATCCTGTATGCGTGCAGCATTTGTGCTCACGCTTACAAAGTTTTTCATCCATGTGGCGCAGCACAATTCCCTGCCACAAGGACCTGTTCCGCCAATTCGTCCCGCTTCCTGTCGTGCTCCAATCTGTTTCATCTCTATTCTCACGTGGAAGGTGTCTGCCAGAACCTTTATCAGCTGGCGGAAGTCAACGCGCTCGTCGGCAATATAATAGAATATAGCCTTGTTGCAGTCGCCCTGATACTCCACGTCGCCAATCTTCATGTTCAGTCCTAAGTCCTTGGCTATCTGTCGGCTCTCAATCATGGTCTCGTGCTCTCTGGCCTTTGCCTCACGATATTTGTCCATGTCTATCTGTCGTGCCAGTCGGTAGATTCTCTTTATGTCATCTGCCGATTTCAGGTTGGCTTTCTTTATTTGGCTTTTTACCAGTCGGCCTGTCAGTGATACCACACCTATGTCATGTCCTGGATTTGCTTCTACGGCAACGATATCGCCTTTCTTCAAAGGCAGATTGTTTACGTTGTGATAATATCCTTTGCGTGTGTGCTTAAACTGCACCTCAACCAGGTCAGTGTCTTTAGTGTTCTCTGGTATGTCTGCCAGCCAGTCGTATGTGTTTAGTTGCTTGTCTTGGCGTCCCACAGCATTTCTGCATAGTCCGCGACTGCAACCAGTCATTATCTCATATTCTTTTTCTTTCATATATATGGTTTTATGCTTTCTTGTTATTTCTTTTGTATTATGAGTACAATCATCTGGAGCGCCATGTCAAAGAATACTATCTTTCCGTTGGCGTTTTGTCCTATGTCACGTATTGCCCTGTTGGCTAGGTCGTTAATCTGCAATATGTTGCCCTCGTTAACAAAGCGTGCGAATTTGCTTGCAAACTCTTCCTCGCGCTCCGACATGTAGTTTATATCTGGTTTGCCGAAGTTATACATAAAGTTCTCGCGAATCAGTCGAAGGAAATACAGCAGGAATCGTTTCTGCTTCTCTCTTCCGTATCCGCCAATAACCTCGCTCCATTTTTTCAGGTCTTTGATGTTGCGCATATACGCCAGTCGCATTAGCGATTGGAACAAATCCAAGAACAGTTCGTTCTCGCTGCCCACCTGCAGTTCCTCAAGTGCCTTCAGCCAGTTGCCGTTGGCCATGCGCGCAATGCGGTTGGCTGCCTGCTCGCTTATGCCTCGTTGCTCTATAAGCGCCTTTCTTATGCTGTCGTCATCAATCTTTTTTATTGTTATTCGCTGTGCACGGCTTCTAATTGTCTCAAGCAGTTTGTCAGGCTCCTCGCATATCATTATGAATATGGTTTGGCTTGGTGGCTCTTCTATCAGCTTGAGCAGTTTGTTTGAACAGTCGATGTTCATACGCTCTGGCAACCATATCACAGATACCTTATAACCGCCCTGGCTCGATTTCAATCCAAGTTTCTTTATCAGGCTGTCGCTCTCTGCCACATTGATTATAGCCTGCTGGTTCTCTGCTCCTATCTCCTGCAGCCATCTGTCCATGCTGAAATAAGGACCCTCTTTCAGCACATTGCGCCAGTCGCCTATAAAGTCGTCGCTCGTTGGCTTAAAGTCAGCGCTTGTGCCTGCTGGCTTTATTGTGGGAAACGTAAAATGCAAGTCAGGATGCTCCAGTTTCCTGAGCATAGCCTCTTGTCTTGGTGAGGTGTTCAGCAGATGGCATGCAAAGGCCAAGGCAAGTGCTTTTTTGCCGCTGCCTTCTGGTCCGCACAACATGATAGCATGTGGCAGTCTTCCTTCGCTTTGCATCTGCATTAGGCGTTGTATAGCCTGCTGCTGGCCAATAACCTCGTTGAATGTCATCTTACGTATATGTACAATTGGATGCAAATTTACTAATTTTACCGAAGAATTAAGAATTACGTATGCATAAATTTTGTTTAATTGCAGTTTTTATTGGGGTTCAGCCTATGTTTGCTTACAATCTATATATAGC
>X430_Giraffe__coassemble_254_pt1 | contig 12596 bp, 5 predicted proteins | sample X430_Giraffe__metabat2_high_PE_008 | metagenome-assembled genome bin X430_Giraffe
GGAGTTAAAGGAAGATAAAGGACATTAGTATGACACGCAGACCTTAATCGTTCAATGTTCAGTTCGGGTAAACCCGACGGAACGAAAGTTCCCTTCCCTTCGGGAGGGGATAGGGGTAGGTTCCAGTTTCCTCCCCCAAGGGGGAGGTTAGGAGGGGGCTCAAAAAAAAATGTGCGGATAGCAAAGGCTACCCGCACATTAATATATATATCACTTTAAGAATTAGTCTGCAAGTGGGTTGAATGTACCAAGACTATTTCCGTTGTTGCTGTCTTCCCAACCTACAGTCTGCTCCATACCCTTATTCTGAGCAGAAGCTGCTGTTGTAAGACCAAGGAAGTAGTACTTAGGACGGAAGTTCATGTAAAGCAGATTGTGGTTAGAGTCATAACCATCACCACGCTTCTCATTAATCTTCAGGTTCTGTGCATACCAGTTAGCCAAAGTGTCAATCTGTGGTTTTAGTTCCTTGCGGAGGTCAACACCCTCTGGACGAACAACACCAGCCACAACCAATGGGTCACTCTCGAATGTAGTACCACCTACATCGAATGCATCACCAGTGCGAAACTCAATGTTCTCACGGCGCTGACCATTCAGAGGCTTGAAGCCAAGCCATGTACAAGTGTTGCCACCCCAACCTGTGAGCTGAAGAGCTGGGTCAATAGTCTCCTGACCTACACCACCATCGAACAACATCCAACGACGGAGGTCATCGAAACGCTTACCCTCGTATGCCAACTCAATCTGGCGCTCGTAGAGGATAGCACTCATACATGTTGCCTGGTCGGCATCAACACCATCAAGACCTTCCTTGCCTGCCTCATAACCTGCACGCTGGCGAATCTGCTTCAGATAGCCTACAGCCTCTGTCATCTGACCTGCGCCACAAGCAGCCTCAGCAAGGTTGAGCAGCACTTCTGCATAGCGCATCTCGATAAGCGGAGCAGAAGAGAAGAATGGACCAGCACCCTTCAAGGTGAGGTCATCCCACTGATAGAGAGGAGATGGATTCATATCAAGATCGTCTGACTTTTTGCGAACATAGATACCGCGCTTGCTCTTCAACAGATTGTCTGCGCCATAAGAATCGCCACTTTCTGGGTTGCCAGCCTGACTCTTGTCAACATACCATACATAGTTCCACAAAGTATAGTTCTTGCTGTCAGCAGGGTTGTTAGGATTCATCTTAGTAGCATCGCCACTGTAAGCCCAACGGAAACCAGGGAATGCGAATGTGTGATAGAAACGTGGGTCACGGTCAACGAATGGAAGATTAGCATTGTATGCTGAGTCTGATGGAGACAGCTTGCTATATGTTCCTGCTGTTGAAGGAATCTTACCGTCAGACATTGGGAAGAGGTCAATCATCATTCTTGAAGGTGTATAGCCAGCACCGAAGCTTGTCACGTTAGAAGGACGGATGTTGCGCTCCCAACGGTTGTTCTTCTGGTTGTCCAGACCGTCACCTGTGATATTGTTGTGCAATGTTACGAATACAGCCTCTGGGTTCTTTGTAGATGTGAGGAACTGTTTAGCAAATGCGGCACCGTTCAAGCCTGAAGCCTGATAGAGTCCGTAACCACAAGCTTTGATTGTATCCATACCTGCTGCCATCTGCTGATAAGCATACTGCCAGCGTGACTGGTCGTTTGTACGGTTGAACAATGGGCTTGCCCACAGCAACAACACACGGCCCTTCAGAGCAACTGCTGTACCAGAAGTAACACGGCCATAGTTTGTACCGCTCCAGCCGCCAGTCATTGTCTCAGAAGCAAGCAGCTTAGCAGAGAGGTCGAGGTCTTCAAGAATAAAGTTGATACACTCCTTAGCCGATGAACGATCTACAAACACACCTTCTTTTGGCTCAAGCACTTCTTTTACGATAGGCACACCACCATACCACTTAACGAGGTTATAGTAGCACCATGCGCGGAAGAAGTAAACCTGACCAAGCAGGATATCCTTCTGCGACTGTGGCAGTGAACCGCCAGAGATACCAGCAATACAGTCGTTGATATTGCGGATACGGCCATACACAGCCTCCTGAATATTATTTGCTGTACCCATGAAGAAATCAGGCACAGAGTTGCTGGTGCTTCCAGATGTAAGCTCATTCTGTGGGTCTACAAATATGCTAAAACCAGCATATTCTTCTGTTGAGGTTGCACCCATATCGTTAGCACCCATTGAAGGTGACTTCCATCCGAGGTCGCCAACAGAAGGCAGACACCAGCTGTAAATATCGTTCAAACGTCCGTTAGCGCCTTCATAATCGTTGTAGATATCGGCGTTTACGTTGTCATAATTCTTCTTCTCGTCAAGGAAGTCCTGACTACAAGAAGCGAATGCCATCGCACCAATGAGGCCGAGGCCTATTAACTTTATATTTGCTTTCATTGTTGTATTTATTTTAGTTGACGAGTTGACAAGTTTGTGAGTTTATGAGTTTATAAGTTCATAAGTTATGCACCATTACATATAACTTGTCTACTTGTTTACTTGTCTACTCGTTTACTTGTTTTACTTTAGAATGACAGATTAACACCCACAGTCCACTTGCGCAAAGCCGGATAGCGACCGAATGAGCCAGCCATTGGGCTTGTGAAGTTGTCTGGATATGGGTTGTAGAAGTTAATCAGGTTCTGACCTGTCACGTTGATGCGAACATTGTGGATACCCCAACCTGCTGTCCATGACTTTGGCAATGTGTAAGCCAAAGTTACACGACGAAGAGTAACATTAGTGCTGCTTACTCTCCAGAAGCTTGAAGCAAGTGCATTCTGTGTAAAGCCTGGGTTAGGATACTTAGCCTCGCGGTTCTGTGCCTGAATCAGGTTGCCTGAGCCGTCGTAGATGTCCTGATAAACAAATACATTGTCTGGATTCCAGAATGAAGGCATGTTGTTGTATGCGATATTACCAAGACCAGAACGTGCATCAGATGGAAGCAGCTGATAGCCGCCCCAGCTTGCGCCGAGCTGTGCTGTAATAGAAAGTCCCTTCCACTCTGCGCCAAGGTTAGTGGTGAATCCATAAGGATTTGAGCGGTTAGAGAGCTGCACCTGGTCATTGTCTACGTTAACGATACCATCAGGTCCTGCGTATGTGCCATCTGGCTGCTGTGCACCACGAATATCCTTATAGATAAGCATACCTGGACGAACCTGGTCCTTAGACATACCAAGATAGTTTGTGATATTGTTGTCTGCAAAATACTCCTCAATATCCTGATTGCTGCGGAACATGCCGATGCACTGCAAGCCCCAGAGACCGAGGTCTGTACGGCTGCCCTTTGTCAGCTGGCGATAGAGATACTCTGTCTCCCAGTCCATATTAAGCACCTCATTGTCGCTGTAGCCAGTGTTGATGCCCACGCGGTACTTGAAGTCCTTGCCAATCTTGTCGCGCCATGTAAGGCTGAGCTCATAACCCCAGTTGTTCATCTCACCCTTGTTAACAGCTGCGCTCTGTGTACCAATTACAGACTGTACATTCTCTGCTATATACATCAGCATCTCACGGTTCCACTCACGATAAGCATCGAATGTAACAGAAAGACGGTTGTCGAGGAAGCGTGCATCAACACCAATGTTCATCTTATAGCTCTTGTCCCATGCTACACCTGTGTTAACAGCTGAGTTGTTCTTGTTGATAGTGATACGGTTGCTTGAGTCATTACCCATACCTTCGCCAAACACAGTACCCTTGTTGGCATCCTGTGCATAAATCTGCATCCACTGCCAAGGAGCTGTATTATCACGACCTGTAAGACCGTAAGAAGCGCGAATCTTCAAGAAGTCAGCCCACTTAACTTTGTCTTTAAACCAATCTTCTTCTGAAATAATCCAACCGGCACTTACTGATGGGAAGTAACCCCAACGGTCATTTGGACTAAATTTCAATGAAGCATCTGCACGGAATATGAACTCAAACAGATAACGGCTGTTATAAGCATAATTCAATCTACCGATAAATGATGAAGAAGCATTTTCTGAACGAGTGAATACAGTTGACATCTCACCTGTAGCTGAGTTATACTGACCTGTTGTAAAGCTGTATGGAGCCTCACGCTGACCAGTCAGATATTCACTCTCAGCCTCTGATTTCTCGTAAGAGTAAAGAGCGCTAATATGGTGCAGACCAAAATCACGTGCATAATTAACAGTGAAGTTCATCTGATAGTTATCTGTGCGTGTCATTGAGCGATACAGATAGTTACCATTACCAAGTGTCAGAGGTATGAAATTATCTTCTGCCAGATAGTCGAAGTTAGGGTCGTCACCTGCTGTTGGTGTGTAGAGGTGGTTACCGCTACCATAACGATTGGTCATCTGATAGAGTTTGTAAGCTGAGCCATATTCGTTACCCTTGTCATGGCTGATAGACTTAGAGTAGTTGAAACGGAGGGTAAGACCCTTCAGAATCTTGCTCCAGCCAAAATCATAGTTCAAACTTCCGCTGATGTTAACATCTGATGTGCGGTTGCGCTTGTAGTCACCGTTGTTCTGAAGTACAGCGAAGTTATAGTTTTGCTCCTGATTAACACCACTGTTTGTAGGTCCGTATGCAGGAATTGGGTTGCCACCAACATACTCTGGAATATAGTATGGACGAGAGAGCAACAAGCGATAGTCCTTCTCCTTGTTTGTTCCACCAACCTTTACCAGCGGAGCATCCTTCTTGCCATAGTTACCAGAAACAGTAACGTTGGCACCAAGCCACTTGCTAACCTTAACATCTACACCTGCACGGAAGTTCCAGCGGTCGTAGTCGAGCTTGCCAAGATTACCTTCCTGGTCGAAGTAAGAAATACCAGCAAAGTAGTTAACCTTGTCTGTAGCACCGCTCACGTTTACGCTGTGGCGCATTGTGGTACCAGTTTCCCAATATTTGTCAAGCAAATCATAGTTAAGACCCTTCATTGCCTCTAGCTCGTCTGCCTGGAAGAAAGCTGTAGTCTTGTTTATTGATGTGTTTGTTGGGTCTTTAGCCTGCATAATGTTGTACAGACGACCGTAGTTGTATGCGTCGAGCATCTTTGGACGAGCTATCTCATCAGTAAAACCAAACTGGCCGCTATAAGAGATGCGTGGAGCACCCTTTTGTCCTTTCTTTGTTGTTACGAGGATAACACCATTGGCTGCACGAGCACCATAAACAGCAGCACTTGCATCCTTCAAGATTGAGATACTCTCAATTTCAGACGCATCGAGGTTGTTGAATGCCTCAGCACCATAGTTCTGTCTTGAATTGCCCACCTTAATATCATTAGGATAGATATATCCGTCGATAACGAACAGAGGTTGCTGCACCTGGCTGCCAACATCACCAAGAGAACTTGCTGTACGAATTGTGATACGTGCGTGCTCACCTGGATGGCGTGCATCGCTCTGGTTTACTGACACACCGTTAACCAAACCAATCAAAGAGCTGGCGAGGTCACCGTTAGCCAAGTCCTGAATCTCCTCCATTGGCACTGTAACAACAGAACCAGTGAGGTGAGCCTTCTTCTGAGAAGCGTAACCAACGGCTACAACCTCCTGAAGGTCGGTATTGCTAGCTGCAAGCTGAGCGCGGCCACCAGTTGTGGTGATATTCTTATAACCAATATAAGATACAGTGAGCTTACTCTTAGCAGGCACCTCAATCTTATAGTTTCCTTCCAAATCGGTAACAGCAGCCTTGTTGGTGCCTTCCAGTCTTACGGTTGCGCCAATAACTGGTTCACCGTTTTCGTCAACGATAGTTCCCTGAACCACGTTGCCTGTCTGAGCCATAGCAGGCGCAGCGCATGTTAGCGCCAAACCAAATGCTAAAGTCTTTATATATTTTTTCATAATAGTCTTTTTTATTAGTTTTAGTTATTACTCAAACCAACGAGGGTCACCAGTCTTAGCAGAAACCTGCTCGGCACCTGTTGGAGTAAAGTCGCCAGCCTCAGCATTTTCAAATGCTGGGTCGCTCTGCATCTGATAACCATTGTCATAACTTGTATTACCGGTCTCTGCAGCACCATTGTACCAATAAGTGTTGTTATGGAAAGTAATTTCTGCCTGCGCATGAGTACGTCCCACGATACGACGAGCAACTTGGTTGCCACCACAGTCAACGAAGATGTTGTTCTGGATGTTGTAGAAAGATGTAGCACGACCGTCGAAACCACCGTGGTTAGCCATCTGACCGCTCTTTGAGATATTGTAGAATGTACAGTTCTGGAAATTAATCATATTATATGTGAAACCGGCACGGTCGCAACGTCCAGAGTTATTGTAACGAACGAAATATCTTGCCTCGTACATCTCGCCATCCTTATTAGGAGCATTCCAGAATGTGCTGTTTGTTGCTGTGAAGTTGTTGATGAAACCGCCACCATCGTAAATCAGAATGTAAGAACCGCTGCTCATACCAGCATCGGTTGTAAACTTAACCTCTGTATTGTCGATTGTGAAGAGAGCTATACAATACTTAACCTTGTTGTCATGCAAGAGCTGACGCTGCACATTATAGATGTAGCAGTTCTGGATAGTAACAGGGTCGTTAATGATATAGTGGCTGTTCTGACCAAGAATAGCCTCGTTTGGTGCATCGCTCAAACCGAGGATTGGGTCGGTTGTAGCCTCACCGTTGATGTTCATATAACGAAGGATGAAACCGCCGCCGAAACGGATAGAAGCACCGTTTGCATAAGTGATGGTAGCCCAGTCGTTCTTGCTTGCAGTACGCAGGATAACCTTGTTATGACCAAAGTCAACAATGTTTGACAATGCGTACTCACCACCTGCCTCAAGGTCGAAGATAAGAGTTTCCTCTGTTGGAGTGGTAAGCAAGGTCTGAATCTCTGGTGTCTGTGACCATTCATAGATATCAGTTCCATTTGGCAGCACTGCTGTTGCAGGCATAAATGTTGTGAATGCATACTCTGTAGGAGCCTCTGCACCCTTGTTATTGTTGGCTTCATTGCCAAGAGTCTTGATAGAGAACACATAGTTCATATCCTCCTCACGGCTAACAATAATCTGGCAACCGTCAACAATACTGTCGGCAACAATAGAGTCTTCTGCACTTGGATCGTAGAATGAAACAAGATAACCACCAGCGCCATTAACTACTGGCCATGTGATAGTCTGACTCTTGCCATCAGCACTTGCGGTAACAGTGATGTCTTCCGCACTTGGAGATTCCAATGTGGTGTTCTTGACAGATGAACTCCAGCGCTCATCGTCATTGTAACCATCATCAGCGCACGAGCTTAACATCAGCGCACCAACTCCCAAAAGAGCAATGCCACAGAATCTAAGCTGTGAAATGAAATGATTTTTCTTCATAAGTTTTACTTTTTAGGTTTATATTATTTTTTTGTTATTTTCTTTTTTAGGATTGACTAGAGCTCTAGATTTTCTTGATTTCCTAGAGCTTCTAGATTTTCTAGTTCCTCTAGATTTCCTAGATTTTCTAGTTCCTCTAGATTTCCTAGAGCTTCCTAGGGTTTCCTAGAGTCTAGAGCTTCCTAGCCTTCCTGGCCCCCTATTGAAACACCCTCTTCAGATACCTCACATTAGTGCCGAAGTTATGCTTCACGTCGCGCACCTTCTTCACATCGCGCGAGCGCTCCACCACGAGCCAGCCGCTCCACCCCATCTTATCGAGTGTTTTCTTCACCTGCAGCATATCTACACGTGGGTCGTTGTCAAGTGTTACGCTATCTGTGAGCGAGGCGTGAATCTGGCAGATACGTTTCTTGCCCAGTTTCTTTATCTCCTTGCAGATATCCCTGCCCGCATCGGCATCGTCCTGCATGTTGTAATACACCTTGATACCCTCGCTGTCTATCTCCTTAAGCAGTTTAATGGTCTGCTTTGCATCAAGACCTGTGCGGATGCCTATCACCATGCCACGCTCACGTGCCAGTTCACCCATATCGTGCAGTTTCTGCACCAGCGTGTCACGCGCTCCGCCAGCTTTCTCCCATTCGTGACCGCTGCCGCCAAGAGGCAGAAATGCCACCTTTGCACCCATCACCTCCATGGTGTTGAGGCAATCGATAGCCAAATCCTTGTGATTGTCACGCTTGATAAGATTCTGCGCAAAGAATCCCGACATAGCCACTGATGGCACTTGCACGCCAAGTGAATCGGCAGTATGACGGAATAGTTTTTGGAAATGTGGGTCTCGAAGTTTATTGTCGAACAAGACACGCTTGCCCAGTCCGCCCATATCCATCTCAACACCATCGGCACCAATCTGCTTTGTTAACTGAAACTCGCCTAACTTCTGGCGTTTCAGCATCATCCAATCGCACGCTGCCACCTGGTAGCGCTGCTGTGCAAATCCATCTGCTGCCAGCAATAGCATGGCAAACAGCACGGTTAAGTACCTAAAATTCATTGAACACTAAACAGTTTTCAGTTATTTTATATAGCTATATATCGTCAAAAAGACGTGTTTCGTTTGCAAATGTAATCAAAATTTATGAAATAATCATAAAGATAATATTATTTTTAATAATACACTCATTAAAAAAGGGCACCTCAACGAAGTGCCCTTTTTACTTACTTATTCATTGCTTTCAGCATTCTCGGTAGTATATTTTTTCCGCTCACATGTATAAGAACCACACCTGATGGCTTCTTATTGATATAAGTGGTAAGACTCTTTATTCGCTGAGAGCAATGAAGTTTGCCGTCTGTTCCATAAACGGATACCGTTGCGCCTATTGCCTCTGGGCCAACTGTCAGTAAACCGTTCTCCGTGTCATAACTAATCTCTGCGCTTATTAATGGCAATGTTTCTATGCCTGATGTGAAGTTGTTGTCCATCTTCTCTCCCATCAAACTATTGAGATAAACCTCAAGGGCGGTATACCCTTCTGCATTCAGAGTGTTCTGGTCGGCAACAGACACATTCAGTCCATTGGCCTTTTCCCACTCATCAGCCATACCGTCGCCATCACTATCTGTTGGCACTGTATAGTCTTTGCTATAGGCATAGAAACCCTCACAATCGTTTTCTGTATCAATGATTCCTGATGTTTTGCCTGCAGTAGAACCGCCATAAGTAGCCTTGCCTGATGTCAGTTCCGCAATGAGTCTCTGTTCCACCTTATCACGATTGATGGTTCCTGCCTTCTGCTTTATTATCTCCAGAGCCTCTTCGGCTGTATGGAAATCATACATCATGTATTTCTCAGGCACATAATTGCCCACTCCGCCCATCACAGTATATTTATAATAAGGTGTCTTGGTTATAATACGCTCTGCTGCCTTTATCTTATCAAGCGAATATCCTTCTGCCTGCATGGCTTTCCAGTTATCGGCATTGGCAGTGCTGTTGCCCTTGATGATATTGCCGCTTACATACCATTTGGCTGGCGCCCACGACTTGGCCCCATCGCGTGCATAGCTTGAATTGACAAACTTAACGTTTGATGCCGATGACGATGCAGGTCCTGGCATATAATAGTTGTTGATGAAGTTGCACTCATGAGCTGAGTTCAAACCATTATACTCTGTTATGGCTGCCGTATTCTCACCGCCATAGCAACCACCATTGCTGCCAAAGTTGAAGTTCACGTTGTTGATATACTCCATAAACACCACATAATCCTCGCCGCGCGCACCATTAAAACGTGGACTGCGTGACTTATTGTGAGCCAAAAGATTATGATGATATGTTGCTGGCGAGCCACCCCACTGACTGCCATATCCGCGTGCGCCTTTGCTGTGGCCAGCATCGTATAGTCCTTCATGCACAATGCTATACTGAACGGTGAGGAAATGACTGTCGGCAGTGTTCATATTCTCCTCTACAGACCATCCAAATGTGCAATGGTCGAATATATAGTTGGCGCAGTTTTCCGCACCGAGCGCATTCTCTGCTATAATCTCTCCGTTGCTGTCGTTCTGTCCTACACGAAAACGGATGTTGCGGACAATGAAATTCTGCGAACCGCCCACATTGACCTTGTTGTGCGTAATCACTATACCCTCACCTGGCGCTGTCTGTCCTGCCAAGGTCCAGTCGTTGCGCTTCACCTGCAGAGGTTCAGAAAGAACAATCTCTCCGCTAACGGCAAAGACAATGGTTATAGGTTCTCCCTGATGCTGTTGGAATGCCCAACGGAGTGTACCTGTACCGCCATCGCCAAGCGAAGTGACAGTCACCACCTTGCCTCCGCGTCCACCAGTAGTGAACTTACCGAAGCCCTCAGCCGTTGGGAATGCCAACAACTGTGTTGGCTCCTTTGCCACAACCGGAGCTGATGTAACACCATGGCGTGAGATGCTGCTAACGGTATATACAGATTTGTCGTCAGCCTCTTTCTTTATCTTTGCCTCTGTGGTGATTCCTGCAAAGACTCCATCCTTATATATAATATATGCGCATGCCTTGTCATCGCCCTCCCATGTTATCTCTGTTTCGCCAACAGTGAAGTTCATTGGCGCAGCTGCCCCTTTCAGAATATACTCATAGTCGAAAGGCACATCAGAGAATTTGGCAAACAAGAATTCAGGATTCATATATTCAACTACCTCGGCATCTGTTGCCTGATGGCTCCATGCCACTCGTGATGACACATCGGCGAGACCACCGCCTACAGTCTTGTTCTTATACTCAAAATAGCAGCAGTTGTTTTCCGTGCCATTCCACTCTTTCCAGCCCTTGGCATTGATATGATTGCCAAGTGTACAGCTGATGAACATCGTGCCACAGCCTTCTTTCCATGGACGACCAAGGTAGTAACTGCCATTTGCTACACCTTCGGCTGCTGTGATATTACAGTTGCGGAAGAACAAGCCTGCATAGAAAGGACTTACGCTAAGGCTCGGATGCATGGCTTGAGTCATGGTCAGACTGGCATCGGCAGCTGCTGTGATGTACTGACCGCCTTTCAGGCAGCGTATCTCACAGTTCTCAAACCACTCCAGTCCGCCGTCATAGATAAAGTCAGTTGCACCTTCAATGATACAATTTATGAAATAGCCTCTGCTGCCGGTGTTTGCCTTATAGGTATCCTGGAATCCAGACATTATGCAGTTGTTGAAGATATGCGCATCACCATTGGTAAACAACGCCTCGGCCTGTCCCACATTTCCTGCAGTATTCCTTATAGTAAGATTCTCTGCATAGAAGCGTTCTGAAGAAACGTTCAGCGCCACACAATCAGTATAACTGTTGCCAGAATTGTTTGAGCCACGGTCAACAGACGATGTTATTATTGTTGTTTCCTTGTTTTCACCTATCAGACTTATGAACTTACCCTTAGCAGTCATCACATGTTCATCGTAAATGCCCGAACGGATGTAGATGATTCCACGCTCACCGCTCTTGACGGCATTAATAGCATCCTGTATCTTACTGTAGTCGCCACTGCCGTCTTGAGCAACGGTATATACAGCTACTGGTGCATTGGCATCAGGAGCATTGTCTTCTGTTTCAGAGCCACCTGTGCCTATGTCAGACAATGTGCCGACATCGCCCACAGGATTCTTGCGGGCATATTCTGCCTGCTCTGCAGTAATCTCGCTGCCGAATATCTGAATCTTATGAACACGTGCTGCCTGACACTGTTTGGTAGAGTCAACTGGAATACCAAAAGCCGTTGTGCCGTCTTCCTTTGTCTGCACAAGGGTCTGAACATTGTCGCCATCCCAAATACGCCAACGTATAGACACATCGTGTGCATCGATTATGTTCTCCATGAAATAGCCTTGGTCACTGAACACTGTATATCCGCTCTTATGCTTGTCAGAACCCATCCACACCAATGGCTTCCATTCGCCATCGCCAATCTTCACATCACACTTTATGCCTCTGCCCCATGAGGTGCCCGACCATGCCCACTGTATGCGCTCCACATATGGTATATGGTCTATCTCCATCCAGCCATGTACGCTGATTTTCTTTTTTGTTACCCTATCAACAATGGCTGCGCTGCGACAGAACTGAACAAAACCAGCCTCACCATATATCGGTGTGCCTTTCTCATTGTACTTGATGTTGTCCTCAATGTATTTCTTATGACCGGCAACTGTCCAGTTGTTATATGTTGTTGCGCTATTGCCTGTTGCGTTCTCACCCAGATAATACTGTCGGCAGAAGGCAGCCGTGGCTCCAGCATAACCGTTATATGATTTCTTGTTTGCAAACACACTATTGTGGAACATCACAGGATATTTCACTTCGGTTCCGCCATTGGCTGGCACATCAATGATGGCATTGATATAACAGCTGTCTGCCCATTCCGGACAGTCACGGCCAGTTTCCTTAACCCATGTCTCTCCTGGCCACATCTCATCGCTGAAATTAATGTCAATAACCTTGGGATAGGTTGAAGCATTGCTCCACTCCGCCACAACACAATCAGGATCGAGGCTCCCCTCAATTTTTGCATCCATTGGCAACGCTATTGCCAACAACAGGATGCTTAATAAAGTTGCAAGTTTGTTCATTTTAAAAGCCTAATAGTTAGTGGGTACAAATATAAACAAATAATCTGAAACAAGCAAATCTGTTAACAACCATGTTTGTTCTATCTATATATAAAAAAGTGGGAACCCACGAATGGATTCCCACATATCTGATTTTATTAATTA
>X430_Giraffe__coassemble_259_pt1 | contig 12479 bp, 7 predicted proteins | sample X430_Giraffe__metabat2_high_PE_008 | metagenome-assembled genome bin X430_Giraffe
TCTCCAAGGAGAGGGCGGGGAAGAGACCTCAGGGACATTCTATTTTTACTATCTATATAGTTGCATAGTGCAGCAATGTAGCGAGCCATGTTGCCTGATGATGCTTCGGCAATCGATGCCCACCATTTCTCGGTCGGGGAATGCCTTGCTTATGGCTTGGCGTGCCTCCTCGTCAAGGTGGGGTTGTGCGTAGGTGGGATAGAGTACGGCTCCGTTGACTACAAGGAAGTTGGCATATGTGGCTGGCAATCGCTCCTCACCGTCGAATATCGCCTTTGGCATGGGAAGTTTTATCAGGCGGTATGGTTGCCCCTCGGTTGTGCGTAATGTCTTAAGTTGCTCTTCCATGAGGCGCAGGTCGGCATATTGCTCGTCGTTAGTATCGTCGCATGCTACATATAATAATGTGTCATTTGGCGCAACCCTTACGAGTGTGTCTATATGCCCATCTGTATCGTCGCCAATGAGGTGGCCATGGTCGAGCCATATAATGCGCTGGGCAGATAGCGACTCCCTTAGCCGTTGGTCAATCTCTGATTGCGACATAGGTTGGTTGCGGTTAGGCGCCATAAGGCAACTGGTGGTGGTAAACACCGTGCCTTGGCCGTCGCTCTCGATAGCACCGCCTTCGAGCACGAAATCTAGGTGTGAGACATATTCACCCTTGGCAACTCCCTTGTCGTATAGTTGGCGATTGATGGCATTATCTTTTGATGCCTCAAACTTTTTGCCCCAGCCGTTGAACTGGAAGTCGAGCAACTGGCAGCCTTGGTCAGAGCAAAGGGTGATGAAGCCATGGTCGCGCGCCCAAGTGTCGTTGGTGTCACACTCAACCAGTGTTGTCTTAATCATTTGGTCGTCGCTAAGCTTTGTTTTAAGCAACGCCGTAACCCTTTGGGGCTCCGGCGTTACTATGATGAGATGCTCGCGCAACGTGATAGCATAAGCCATATCAACGTATGTGGCATCAATCTCGCTTAGCATGTATTGCCAGTCGGTGGCGGCATGTGGCCATGTAAGTTGTACGGCCTTCTGTTGCTCCCACTCGGCGGGCATGGTGTATGGTTTAGTTTTCATTTTTGTATTGGGGGTATCTAGGGGCTTCTAGGACTCTCTAGGACTCTCTAGGACTCTCTAGGATTCTCTAGGATTCTCTAGGATTCTCTAGGATTCTCTAGGATTTTCTAGGGACTTCTAGGATTCTCTAGTATTCTCTAGGATTTTCTAGGATTCCCCCTCCTTTGGAGGGGTCAGGGGAGGTCTTACAAGGAGAGGACGGGGGGAGAAACCCCGCCCTCAACCGTTATTATCTTACAACTTTCTTATTGTTGATGATATAAGTGCCTGGTCGCAGGCTCTTGATGTCGGCGTCTGAGGCATTCTTCTTAATCAGTATGCCGTCGATGCTATAGACGTTGGCCTTGCCGTTGTTGTTGCTAATGCTCTCGATGTCAGTAGTGCCAGATGTGAGGTATGTGGCAGAGTAGTTGGCAGAGTGGTCAACGCCGTCAGGAGTAACCACATTGGCAAGTGTTACAACAACATTGCTATTTGCATCGGCTTTGAACTCAGGTACTGGGATGGTAAGTATTGTTGCGTTAGCGTCATACTCGTCGGCCTCAATCTTTATGTCGCTCTTTGCTACGAAAGTAGTGTCGGCCTTGCCCTCGAAGGTTGTGATGAACCATGCTCCTGTATAGGTCATCTTCTTGTCGCCCTCTTCGCTTAGCCATAGCTCTATGCTCTTTACACCGTCGATAGATGCTGGCTTAGTGGCAGATGTGGCGGGCATAAAGTCGCTCATCACCATATAGCGCACCTCCTTGAAGTTGTATACGTAAGAGTATGAACCGAAAGAACTATTGCTTTCTGAATATGTAGCCTGACCATCTTTGCCATGAACATTATTGATGTTGAGAGTTATCTCGGTGAATGTCTGGTCGATGGTGAGCATATCCTTATGGCGGCGTAGTTTGTTGCGTAAGTCAATGCTTAATGTTTTGTTGTCAATAACCTTAATATCAAGATTCTCGATATAGAGGCCGTTTTCCATTTCAAGGTCGCCATAGCTGAGTGATGCCTTTGGAGTGTTGTTGCCCTCGAGGTCGAGTTCTCCGTCGAATGTAAGTGTAACTACGCCACTCTCGTCGGTTGGCATATACCAAGAGCTGAATGTGGTCATGCTGTTTGGTGTGCCCTGTGGCACATTATTGGCAGAAACCAGCTCAACAGGTTTGTCGGCAGCTGTATAATTCAGGGTAAGCGTGCCGTCTGTTCCGTATTTATTGCTGTTGTCTCTTGCGTCGCAAAGTCCTTCTATAATGAACTTTACCTCATCACCCTTTTTCAGAGTACCAGCCTTGTAAAGCGGCATCATAGTCTCCTTGATGTCGATTGTAAGATAGCAACCAGAGATATAACCTGTCATCTCTGTTGTTATGGCACCTGATTTGAATATAATCTTGTTATAGGTAACGTTCTTGTTGAACTCTAAAGTCAGGATATCGCTGCTAGACTTAATCACGCTACCCTCAGCAGGTGTCTGTCTTGTTAGTTCGAGAGGTGTTACTGAGGTGCCAAAGCTGATGGTGATGGTGCCGGTGTTCATCACGAAGTCGTTGGCAAGATAGTATGTCTGACCGGCCTTTACCTTGAGGGCATATTCCTTAGGACTATAGCTGCCGTTCCACTCTGGCTGAACTCCTGCATATTCGGTGTATGTCTGGTCGGTAAAGAGATAGAGTTCGTCGACACCATTATTGGTCATGGTCATCACTCCGTCTTCAGTAGCGTTGAACACGGCATAGATGGGTTTGAAATTAAACTTTGAATCTATCTTGTAGGTCTTGCCCACTTCGAGTACCAGCGGATTATCCTTGGTCATTCCTGCCTGTGCCATAGCAACCATACTTGTTGCCATCATCAGGATAATTGCTATAAGTGATTTTATCTTTTTCATATACTTAAATTCTTCAATTTTTCAATCCTTCAATTTTTCAATCCTTCAATTACTTCACAACAACTTTCTTGCCACCAATGATATACAAACCTTTCTGCAGGTTTTTGGTATCGTTGACGCGTCTGCCGTCGATGGTGTATATGGCATTATCGGTATTGGTGTTCTTGTCGGAAACCACACCCACGATACCAGTGCTGCTCACTACCTTGGCGCGTGCCACGTTGATAACTCGGCCAGTGTTGGCATCTATCATCATGCACACAACCTTACAATTGTAAATGTTCTCAACAGAAGGTTTGCCAAAGGTCATGGCCGACTCGTATGTCTCGCCGCCCTTAACGCTTGTAGGCACGAAACCTGTCTGTCCGAAGTATGATGATGCCATGATGCCGCGTGCCACGTCGTTGTGAGTGTAGAGCACCGCCTCATCGCCATATAGGCCACCCTGTTGCCATGGGCCGAGGTCAGGGTCAACGGTCTTGTAGAAGTTGTTGTACTGATAACCAGCGAGATTATCTTCTACTACGATAGGCAGGATGCCGATGTTGAGCTTATCCTGGCTGATGGCAAACTTATAGTAGCTAGTCATAGTAATCTTGCCTGTTGACTCGTCAAACGATGCTGTTATGTCAAGGTTGGCGTCGGCGTCGGTTGCCATCTCCTGTTCAACAACATCAAGCCAGCAATCTTTGTTAGGAGAACTGAACATATAGTCGGTAACACCGTCTTTTTGAACGTTGGTCATAGGAGAGTAAGTTTCAGCCCTGCGGTTAATCTTAGCCGTTGGAGCAGATGTAAGTCCCAAGAACTGTTGTGAGTATGAGCTCATGCCGCTCTCAAGTGGGTCACCAGTATAGGTGTGATATTCAATTGGTATTACCAAATCGCCATAGATGCTCTCAATCTTCTCCATGGCCACCTTACCCTGTGGACAGAATACGCAATCCTGACCAGTTACCTCTTCTATTACCACACGCTTGGTTGGCTTGAATGAAAGGTTCTTGACAGATGTCTTGAGGGTGTCGGCGGCATTGCCCAACTTCACCGCGATGGCATAATTGTTTTCTATGCCGATGGTGAGAGGCAATTCCTTTGCAAATGTGAAGTCGTAAGCGTCGTCAAGCTTCATGCTTACGGTAGCGTCAGAAATCTCGTCGACAAGGTTGCCATTAGCGTCAAGCAATCTCAAGGTAATGCCATTGTATGTCTCGTTCATGTTCTTTACAATCACTCTACCCTCAATCTTTAAGCTGTTTTGTGTGATAACGCTTTCTGGTGATTTTTGCGCGATGATGAAATCGTTGTCGTGAACAATTCTGATGTTGTCAACGAAGACGGCACTCTGATTCTCATTCTCATTAACAAATGCCACATAGATGCTCTTATCGGCATAATCCTGAAGAGAAATGCTATAGTGTGTCCATTCGCCAAAAAGAACACCCTCGTTGGCGCCTGGGGTGAGAACCTCGTTGAATATTACCGTGCCTTGATTCTTTATTGTATTCACGTCGTCTGTTGTGAGCATGCTAATCTCGCGCTCTGATGCATAAACGATAACCTTCAGGCGGTCGTTCTTGCTCTTCAGATAGCTCTGTGCGTCAAACTCAAGCACACACTTGGTGTCTGGGATATAGCACTTAGGAGTCATCAGCCAGTCGTCTGACTTGCCGGCAGGTGAGTACATTGAGTGAGAAGCAGCACTGAAATCCTCGCCCTCATCATCTCTAACAGGTACCCATGGACGACCCTCGGCGGTGAAGTCCCATGCCTTCATCTCTTCTGTTGGTGTAAGGTTGTCGCCTTCGTAGAGCAACATATTGGCAACACCATAAGCAAAGTCCTCACTGAAGATGAGTGTATCGTTAGAAACTATCAGACGCTCGTAAGAACCCTCATAGAGAATCTCTATCTTCTCATTGCCGTTGCCATCAGTAACGTCGGTAACAGAACCCGCGCTAAGAACAACCTTATAGTTGTTGTTCTTATAAAGATACTCGGTTGTAGTAGGGTAAATCAGAAGCATATTGTTTGCCTGCTCCATTTCCAACTTTGCCATAGCCGTTTGCTCGTCGTTAAGGAAGAGTTCGGCGCTTGCTGACTCAGCAAGTTTGATATTGGTGTCGAATGTGAGCAGAATAGGGTTTGTGCTATAGCTCAGCTGAGACAGAGGACTACCTGATGCTGGAGCAACAGACATGAGTTTTACTGGAGTGGCCGCACGTCCGTTGTAAGCAATCTTAATCTCGTTGTTAGTGCGTGTGGCATCGCCTTTAAGGCTTATTGTTCCAGCTGGTATTGTCACGAAATATTTCTTACCTGCCTCAAGTGTGGTTGTGCGGAATCCCACGTCAACGGTCTTATCATTACCAGCGTTGACAGAGAAAGCAATAGATGTTCTGATTGCATTTCCTGCCTCGTCTGATAGTGATACTACATTACGTTCGCCAATAACGTCAATCTCGCGGTTGAACTTAATGGCGATGCTCTTTATTGTGGTAAACTCAGAACCATTGGCAGGAGTTATGGTATAAGTGTTAAGCAAATTAACCTTAGCAGCTGCCTCACCAAAGGTTTCAGGGAGTGTAAGAGTATAGTTGTCGTCTGAAGCAGATGCTATAGCACTCAGTATCTTGCCATCACCAGAAATGGCGATAGGTGTACCGCTATACTCAAAACCTGTTTTCTCGTAATAGTTGATGCCGTAGCACTGGCTTAAAATCTCTGTAAGAGGATACCAGTAGTTGCCGTTGCGCACATAAAGTGTACGTACGGGTGTGTTTGGAGGTGTGGCGGCATAGAGTGTGCCGTGATTGTCTATCACCACGCAACTCATGTCATGACTTCCTGCATCGTCGAAAAGCTCAAATGTCTTTGTCTCGAGATTGTATCTGAATGGTGTGCGATACTCATTGCCAAACTGGCTTCCAGGAATAGCCTTAACCATGTAGGCCGTACCGCCAATCCACTTGCCGTCGGCACTAATGTCGGCATCTTCCATGTGGGCAATACCATCCTTGAGAGGAGTATATCTCTTTGTGAGGGCATCATAATTGAATCCAAGAGGAATCCAAGTATTGTCGTTGCGGTCGTAAACAAAGTACATCACGTTGCTCACATAACTGAATGACACACAACCAACGATATATCTGCCGTCGCTTGATATGCTATAATAGCGCACCATGCCGTCGTCGCTTCCCTCAACGCCAGTAGTAGGGAAGTTAGGGGTATTAACGATAGTGCCAGTTGTCAAATCCCACATCACAGGATACTCTCTGAAACTCTCGCCATAGTCGTTGGCACGACCAACAGCATATTTGCCGTCGGGGGTCAAGGCGTCTGCCTGGCCCTCTATCCAACCAGCAGGCAGAGGAAGTGTCTTCCAACCATTGCCCTTTGTCCAAAAAGCAGGTTTGCCGTTATATTCACCAACGATAGTTGTGCCGTTATCTGTCACGTCGTTGCCATAGCATGACTGAACCGATTGCATCTCAGCATCATTGAGGAGGTTTATAACCTCTTTTGTTTTTACATTGATGAGTTTTGGATAATGGTACATGCTTCCGTTAGTTGCGCTTGGGCCGTAAGCCACCGCCCATGCTCCATTGTCAGCCATGCCTCTAATCGTAGAGCCATCATTGAAGATGTAATTGTTTAACTGTACGTTACCAGTTTGCGCTTGCACCCCTGTGCAAAGCAGCAATCCAAACAATAAAAGGATTGCTCTGAATGTCAGTCTTTTCATTTACTTTTAAATTAATAATGTGTATAATTGGGTGCAAAGTTAGTAAAATTAGTGAAAAATGACGATGGGTTATTGAATTTTTTTAAGTAAAACGGGTAATGCTGGCATCGCTGATTTGAAAAATATAATGATTGGTATTGTAATGTTGTAAATTTTTTTCTATATTTGCATAATTAAATAATCCAGTATGAATAATAATATGAAACGAAATATTTTATTGTCTTTTATTTTGGCAGTAGTGCCTTTGCTGATGGTGGCTCAAAAGAATCCTTATGTGATAACCGATAAAGGGGCATGGTGCTGGTTTGCAGATCCAAGAGCGTTGCACTATGAAAGCCAAGACGGAAGCATCAACTGCACTTATGTGGGATATATCGATGTTCATGGTAACGTTAAGGCAATGCAATATGATTTTAACACGAAGGAAAAGACAGAGGTACTTGTACGCTCTTATTTCCAACCCGATGACCATAACAACCCAACATTCCTGGTGTTGCCTGATGAACGTGTGATGATATTCTACTCTCGTCATACTGATGAACCATGTTTCTATTATCGTGTGTCATCGGAAAAGGGAGATATCACCACTTTGGGCGAGGAGAAGATACTTGCAACAAACCATAATACAACTTATCCTTCGGCGTTCGTGCTTACAGAAGACCCTGAGCACATCTATCTCTGCTGGCGCGGCATCAACTGGCATCCTACAATTGCACAACTATCAATACCTGATGCACAAGGCGATATGCAATTCACATGGGGACCTTATCAGATGGTGAAGTCAACAGGTGCTCGTCCGTATGCTAAGTATCAGTCAAATGGAAAGGATAAGATTCTGCTTGCATATACAACAGGTCATCCTGATAATGAGATGCCTAATCATCTGTATTTCAATTATATCAATGTCAATGACCTTACTTTGGAAGACGTGGCCGGTAATAAACTTGCTGATATAGCAAAAGGACCGCATCGCGTTAATAAAAGCAAGGATTATCAAGAGAAATATCCGCTTGCCGTTGTTGATGCTCCGCAAGATGCGCGCGATTGGCTTTGGCAGACAACCTTAGATGCTAAAGGATTGCCATCTATAGCAATGATAAGAATAAACGATGACAAGACGTCGCATCATTATTATCTTGCAAGATGGAATGGCAAAGAGTGGAAAAAAATATTCGTAGCTGATGGCGGTGGACACTTCCACCAAACTCCTAATCTGGAGAAATGTTATAGTGGCGGTATGGCTATTAATCCGGAAAAAGCCAATGTGGTTTATTGTTCTGTTCCTGTCGATGGCAGATATGAGATATTGGAATATACAATAGGCAAGGATAAAGTAAAAAAGAGTAGGGCAATAACTAAGGCATCACCGAAAAACAATGCCCGTCCTTACGTTATCGCTGGTTCTCCGCTTCAACTTGTGTGGATGAATGGCGATTATTACGACTGGATTGTAAGCAAGGAACGCCCTGGTTATCCTACGGGAATAATGGCTAAGCAGGCTTTTAAGGTGAAGGCTAGTAAAAAGCAATTGTTATGGAGGCATGAAGTGGAACTAAAACCAGTTGGCGGAGCGTATCCACAAGTAATATTTGATGCAGAGGGTGTAAAGGTTACGGTTGATGCTGAAACTCTGAAACCAGTTGTTAATATAGGAAGCAAAAACTATGTAAGCACCAACCGTCTTGCAACAGCTGATAGTTGGCTAAGACAACAACGCAGTACCAATGGTAAGTGGTATGCTCCGGAATTGTATGCCTCTGTAAAATATACTATTGAGTGTGATGGCAAGCGTATTCGTACATACATAAATGGAATGCTCGACCAGAATATTCTCTTCTGATGTCGCTTTGCGTTGAGGTTATGAGGTTATAAGGTTGTTGAGATGTTTTGGTAATGTTGCGTTTGCACGATTAAATTATTGGGCGTGTTCAAAGATATGTCAACTTTTCGTAGTTTTATCATAGGGCTCAATATTGCATAACCGCATCACTTATTGTGCTTAACTGCATCACTTATTGTGCTTAACCGCATCAATTATTGTTCTCTACTGTATCATTTATTGTTCTCAATCGTATTTTTTATTCTCAACTAGATAACAAAGAAGAATAAAAAATTAGGGAATCCCATGAAGGAATTCCCTATTATAGTTTGTGATTCCGTTGGGACTCGAACCCAAAACCCTCGCCTTAGAAGGGCGATGCTCTATCCAGTTGAGCTACGGAACCTCCAAATCGGGTGCAAAGTTATGAAAAAAAAGGCATACTGCCAAATTTTTTTGACTAATTATGGCTCTTTATTCATTTAATCATACATTCTTTGCGCTAAAGAATCGAATATAAGTTCTGTCGTCAAATGATTTGCTTCCGTTTTTGAATGCTTTAGTTGCCTTGAAGGTGCCGATGTTAAGTGGGTCGTTCTCTGCTTGTTGTCTGAGTGCCTCTTCAGATTCAGAGAGTGTAGGCATTAGGATGGGATAGCCGTCGGTGGCAAGAACTATCTCGGTAGGGTTCGGAGGAAGGCTTATTATCTTAACCTTGTTTAATGGTATGCTAAAACCGTCTATTACCGAGTAGGTTTTATTCTGATTACGCATGGTAATTATCATCTCTTCCAATATGGCCTTGCGCCCCAAGTCGTTATCACGAAGTTCTTCTTTTGTGGCTTGCCCGCTGGCGAGAAGTTGTATTATTATCTCGGCGCGTTTTTGAGCCAATAGGTCTTCGTAGGGTTTCGGATTATCGTAGCAGATGCCGTTAAGAAGGCAGAAGCAATCGCCAATCATCCATATTTCGTTGTGGTGTCTGCTATAGATTGCGCAACTGGCTGCCATGCGTGCCTCTGGATGGTTCTCAACCTCAGAAAGACAGTGATTGGGGTAGTGATTTCTTACAAATAGAGTTACCTTATTACACATCTCCTCTAATGTGATGTCATAACGGCATTGGCTAATAAACTGACTAATGAGCATCATGCAATAACGGCCGTTACTCATATTTGAGTTTATCTTCCAATTACTCTTGCTTGTACTCCCATCAATCACAGCTATGAAATCATTTGTTACGACGATTCCGTCCTCGTTGCCTGTCGTCGGGTTTTTGGCTATTGTGCATTGCTCTATTATCTGCATTAGCTCTGTTGGTGTTTGACTTGTTTGTATTGACATGATGTGGAGCGTATGGGCAAAGGTCACCTATAAGATCGGCTCTGCCAATGCGCCTCAGCGATTGTTCTATGTTGCGGCGTTCCTCTGGTTTGTACCAGAAGAAGTATTGTCTCTGTGCGAGTTTCTCCTTTTGGGTCTTAGCGCTATACACAGGTTCAAGTATGTAGGGATGATATCCGCTATACCATGTCTCAGTGCTTACGGTCATAGGCGTAGGCGTAAAATCTTGCACCTGCTCCAGTTGGAAGTCGAGGCGTTTGGTTATTATTGCCAACTCTGCCATTTCGGCCTCTGTGCACCCTGGATGACTGCTTATGAAGTAAGGAATAATCTGCTGGCGAAGGTTTTCCACTTTGTTTATATGGTCAAAGATGCGCTTGAAATCGTAGAACTGCTTGAATGATGGTTTGCGCATGATGCTCAGCACTTTATCGCTTGTGTGTTCGGGCGCTACTTTAAGTCGTCCGCTGACATGGTTTCTTATCAGTTCCTTGGCATATTCTGTTGTCGACTTATTGGTTTCGTTGTCATCGCTATGATGGAGTATTAGGTCGTAGCGTACACCACTGCCAATGAAACTCTTCTTTATTTCTGGCAGAGCATCAACGGAGCGGTAGATATCTAACAGAGCATTGTGATTTGTATTCAGATTCTTGCATACTTGTGGATGGATGCAGCTCGGACGCTTACATTTCTCGCAGATGGATTTGTCTCGTCCGCCCATGCCATACATATTGGCAGAAGGACCGCCAAGGTCTGAAAGGTAACCCTTGAAGTCGGGCATAGCTGCCACTTTCTTTACCTCGCTGATGATGCTTTCCTTTGAGCGGCTGCTGATAAACTTGCCCTGATGGGCAGAGATGGTGCAGAAAGCACAACCGCCGAAACATCCTCGGTGGATGTTGACCGAGTGTTTTATCATCTCGTATGCAGGTATTCGCTTGTTCTTGTATTTGGGGTGAGGCAGACGGGTGTAGGGAAGGTCAAAAGAGGCGTCAATTTCCTCAGTGGTCATTGGAGGATAGGGTGGATTCACCACTACATACTCGTTACCCACTTTCTGCAAAAGTCTTTGGGCGTGCATCTTGTTTGACTCTTCTTCTATGTGTCTGAAGTTGCTTGCTTGAGCCTTTTTGTCTTTCAGGCATTCTTCATGGCTGTGAAGGATAATGTCGTTGGAACTAATATTCCCATTTATATCTGCTTCAGGTGCAAGGTATACTGTTTGAGGAATGTCGGTTATATTATAAATAGGTATGTTTTTGTCTAGCCGTTGGCAAAGTTCTATTACTGGTTTCTCACCCATACCGTAAATAATCATATCAGCCCCGCTATCGCATAATATACACTTGCGAAGGGTGTCTTGCCAGTAATCGTAGTGAGTGAGACGTCGGAGCGAAGCCTCAATGCCTCCGAGTATTATGGGAACATCGGGATAAAGGCTACGCAATATCTGTGAGTAAACTATTGTGGGATACTCAGGGCGCATATCGTGGCGTCCGTCAGGACTATATGCATCTTCCGAGCGTTGTCTTTTGTTGGCTGTGTATTTATTTACCATGGAATCCATACAGCCAGGAGCAATACCAAAGAAGAGTCTTGGTCGTCCCAGTTTCTTGAAGTCGCGGTAGTCGCCATGCCAATCTGGTTGCGGAACAATAGCCACCCTATATCCATGCGACTCAATGACACGACCAATTACGGCCGCTCCAAATGAGGGGTGGTCAACATATGCATCAGCACTGAACAGGATGACGTCGACTTCATCCCATCCACGAAGTTCCATTTCCTTGCGCGTGGTAGGAAGGAAGTCGGTTAGTTGTGGCATAACTCTTTCCAGTTGATATAAAGCAAAATTAGTTGTTGGAGGCCAAATGCCTTCATGTTAGGGTGATATATAACGTCGAAGCAAAGGTTCAGCAATCCCTTGTCGTTTAACTCTTGCGACTCCAATAGTGAGCGAACGTTAAATTTAAGTTTCTCAAGTACCTGCTCGTCGATAAAACCGTTACTATCTATAAGGTCTCTAAATAGTTGGTAGTTGTCTATCGTGGCAAGATGTTCTTCGCTGATGTCTATGTTTCTAGTGCCTGAAACATTTGTTTGAATCTTATACATATGATTATTAATTTATTTTAATAGGAAATTTATTATTGCGCCCATTATGTCTTTTTGGCGTTGGCTGTTGTCTATGCACTCAAATGGAAAACCTAGGACGAATGTGCGGTATATGTCGCCTTTATATGCTATGCATGCGTCTGACTCGTCCTCGTAACGAAGTGCTACAAATGCCGGTGTTATTGGTCTTAAAATATCGGGTGAGACAGCTGGGTAATGTAATTCGTTTATGGAGTTATAGAATGACAGAGCCGTCCCCATGCCATGTACCTTGTTGCTAGTTGTGGCAATGTTGCATGTAAACTGGCATTTAAGGACGTTTGCAAGGAATGCTGAATCGGCTTCATGGACCATGTCACTTGCTACATTGGCACCGCTTATGAAGAGACAACCACCTGATTTAGTGTATTCAGAAAGTGTATTTTGCATTGCGGGAGTAAATGTCTTGTAATTGTCGAGGTAGGTTGTGTCGCTCTGCTGAGTTCCTAAAATAAGGT
>X430_Giraffe__coassemble_261_pt1 | contig 12414 bp, 11 predicted proteins | sample X430_Giraffe__metabat2_high_PE_008 | metagenome-assembled genome bin X430_Giraffe
GAATCAGTTTTAATAAAGTTAACGAGTTGACAAGTTAACAAGTTGTTTGCTTATAAACTCAGACAATAAGGTATAACTAAAAAAACAATTAACTTGTTTACTCGTCAACTAAAAAACTCGTCAACTAAAAAAAATATAATATGAACGCAGAACTAAAACAATTTGATGCCATCAGGCCTTTTGAGCCAGAGGAGTTGCCCGAAGTGTTCGAGCGACTGATTGCCGACGAGCAGTTCCGCTCTGTCATAGGAATAGTATTCCCAAACATACCTTTCGAGGGCATCGCACAGAAGATGCGCCAGTGTAAAACCAACCTTGACTTCCAAGTGGCTTTCTGCTACGGATTCCTTAAAGACTTATTGTCAAAGGCTAGCAAGGGCTGTGACATAGACGTAAGCAATATTGATATAACACGCAGATATACTTTCGTGAGCAATCACCGCGACATTGTGCTCGACTCAGCATTGCTCGACGTGCTGCTCATTGACGCAGGTTTCAAAACCACCTGCGAGATTGCCATTGGCGACAATCTGTTGGCAGCACCTTGGATTAAGGATCTAGTAAGGGTTAACAAGTCGTTTATCGTTGAGCGTAGCGCTGGTGTGCGCGAGATGCTGATGAGCAGCAAGCGTATGGCAGAATACATGCACTATGTTATCGAGAAAAAGAACGACAACGTATGGATAGCACAGCGTGAGGGACGCGCCAAAGATAGTAACGACCGTACACAGCCATCAATACTGAAGATGATGGCAATGGGAGGCACTGGCAATATCATTGAACGACTGATGCAGCTGCATATCGTGCCGCTGGCAATATCATACGAGTATGACCCATGCGACTTCCTCAAGGCTATGGAGTTCCAACTGAAGCGCGATGTAGAGGGATGGAAGAAGACTAAGCAGGACGATGTAATAAGCATGCGTACTGGTATCATGGGTTATAAGGGACGCATACATTATCATGCCGCACCATGTATTGACGACTTCCTAAAGACGCTCGACCCAGACATGCCTAAGGGCGAACTGTTTGACACCATTGCTGCATATATGGACAAGCAGATTCATGCCAACTATATGCTCTATCCTTGCAACTATATCGCAGCAGACATGCTTGCGGGTAATGATGCTTTGGCTGAAAACTATACCACAGAAGACAAGGCCGCATTCGAGAAGTATCTTGCCAGTCGTCTTGACTTGATAGACATACCAAACAAGGATGAGACTTTCTTGCGTGAACGCATACTCACAATGTATGCTAATCCTGCGAAGAATAAGTTGATTGTTTAGTAAACAAGTTGACGAGTTGTTTGACTTAGTAGGGGCAGATCAGCGTATCTGCCCGAGAGGTTGGCGAATTGACAAGTTATTTGATTTAAACAATGACAATAAGAAAAATATACAATAGTTTTCACAGACTCCTCCCCATCGGTGGATGTTTAGTGTGCGCCTTGCTTTTATCATCCTGCGAGAGCGACAGCTACGACAAGGGCGAAGGCGAATTGTCGCTTACTACGGCAGAGTTTGTTGAAGCGCATGCCAACGACAAGAAGCAGATGGACTTTGTAGTAACCGACAATGGCGAACTGCTAAGGCTCAGCATACAACCTTCGGTTAAATGGATGACAACTCCCGACTCCCTCTATCGCGCTCTCTTATATTATAATAATATAGGAGAAGGCATCATAGAGCCGCTGAGCATCACACAAGTGCCAACGCTCAGCATTTATCCAGACTGGATGATACAGAACATCAAGACCGACCCAGTAACGTTTGAGAGCATTTGGCAAAGTGCTAACGGCAAATACCTCAACATGGCGTTCTACCTGAAAATCGGTGAGGTTGGCAAGGATGCCGAGTTGCATACCATCAGTATGATTCAAGACACTATTATCACTAACACCGATGGCAGCACCACAGCATACATGCAACTGTATCACGACCAAGGCGATATGCCTGAGCATTACTCATCAAAATGCTATATAAGCATACCACGCGATTCAATCAAGGCCGATTCTATTTGCATGGGGATAAATACGTACAAGGGAGTGCTTTACAAGAAGGTGGCACTAAGATAACAAAACGAAGCACTTAATCTTGCTTTTGTTAGCAGAACATAAAAACAAATAGAGAATGTGTGATAGGCACATTCTCTATTTGTTTTTAATTTACCAAAAGATTGACAACCATCGTTGCCCTGTATTCCTTGTTGGTAGCATCTTTATAGATGAATGCCTGACGAATTGTATAGGTCTTGCCACGAGTGAGTTTGCCTGGATATTGACCTACATAACAACCATACTGGTCTGGATACCACTCAGCAAAGATGCCTGCACTGGTTGTATATGAGCAAACCCTGCCATCTGTTGTAAACCAATGACCATATTTGCGGTCTGAGGCTGTTGAAGTGGCACTTGAACTAGTTGTTGTGGTAGTGGCGCTGTTTATGGTGCCATCTGGATTTACTCCTACGAAACATGGGTTGTAGCTTCTGCTTGGCTTAATTGTTTTCAGTTGGGCTGTGCTCAAGCCAAGAGCCAGACTGATGGCATCCATGTCATACTGCACACGTACAGATGTGTAACTATCGGCACTATAGCCAAGGGTTGCATTAATAACCACTGTGGTGTCTCTGCGCTGATAGTCCTGCGGATAGTCACCATAGGTGCGGCTCGCGCCATACGGGTCTGTATTAGTAAACTTCACGGCATACGGCCACTGCTCATCGTCTGCGTCATTGTCGTTCCATGAATGAGTCCAATAGGTTGTTGGAGCACCCATCACCACAAACCATATATATTTGCAGTTTTCAGGGACAGTGATGCTCACCTCGCCCTCTGCCGTGCGACCTATATTGCCATAAGTGCGTGTGCCGTCGCTTGAATATGCCACAAGACCATAGCGCCATCCTGCATAAGAGGCATTAATATTTCTATAGCCATCGATGCCAGTCATGCCTTTAAAAGTGGCCTTTACAACGGTTCCAGCAGCAGGCACCTTCAGCGGATTGGCGTTATATCCATAGTTTTGCGGGCAATATGCAGGGTCGACAATCCACCATCCGTCTTCTCCAGCGAGATTCTTTTCTAATATCGCAGCTGGCACCTCCTTCAGGCGTTGCTGCTCACTGCCAATAAGTCCTTGTCCGTAGGTTCTCCAAGCATCAATATCCATGCTGGCTATATGGCAGTATCCTTCAAACTGCTCATCGGCAAAGGTCTCTTCATTTAAACCGAATATACGCATATAAGCCTGTATAGGGTCTTCTGGATTTATTGCCTCACGCCACACACGGCCAACAGTATTGATTCCATGCTTCTGGCACCACCAGTCTTGGTAGTAGCAGTTATTATAGCGCGCGCCTTCATGCAATATATTCAGGTGGTGCATATTCTGATTGTTGCTCCAGTTGCTGCTGAACTGCGCTGCGGGATAAACCTTGTGTGCCTGCCAATTGGCACAGTCTTCCCACCACTCATTGCCTGATGAGTTTTGTCCAAGTACATAGTTCAGTCCGTGCCTCATACCTAAGTCTGCGCTAACAAGATACTGGAATGTATGTCCTATCTCGTGAGCCACTGTAACATTATCACTTGCTGCCCACGGATTGCAATGGAATATACCTGTTTTATGAGATTGTGTTGTTTTGCTTGTGCCCAGTCCTGGTTTCCATATTGTTCCGTCCACACCACTGCCGTCAGCTCGCCAGTCTGACTGGTTAACGATATACATCTGTATCTTTACCCTATCGGTAGTGGAGTTGCCTGGTTCAAGGAATCCCAGTTTGTTTACATATACGTCCCAAATTTTCTCTGCATTGGCAAGCAGGGTGTTCACATTGCACACTGAGCTGGATGCTCCGCCTGTGATGTTGCCGTTGGACTGCTTGGTTAGTCCCTTGGCCCAATAGATTATAAAGTGCTCACTCTCTGCACTGCGCTGAAAACACCATGTTGAATTCTCATTGGTATAGTTATTGCTTGAATAAGTGCTTGGCTTAACCAGATAACGTTGCACCTCATCTAAACGATACACTCCATCAGTACGATAGTTGAACGGCAGGGCTACCACCTGATTTGTATTAGGGTAAAACCTATACAGCTTAAGTGATTTATTGGTAAAGGCAATGGAGTCTACGTCTTTGAGGTCCATCACGTCATTAGCTGTGAAACGGTCGTCAAACTGAAACCACAAGTTGGCAGGTTTCTCCTGTGCTTTAAGTTGTAGCGAGGGCATTAAAACAACCAACAAAGTAAATATAAAATATATTTGCTTCATATATAATCCTCCCTAACACTACTGTTTGAAAACCTTAAACGAAGAATCTCCCACTCGCACAACATATACTCCTTTTGGCTGCTGATTCAGACTAACAGAAACAACGTCTCCCGCCTGCTCTACTTGTACGCTTACCTTCATGCCATTAACTGTATATACGTCAATGGATTCAGGACTATCTGTATGGACAATAATCGTACCTGCCTTGAAGGTAATCTGCTGCTCTTTCAACAAGTGCTCAATGCCACTAGGATCATCTGTCTCAGAAATATAGAAGTTCTTAATATTACTGAACGTATACTCATCTGAGTCAACACAAACCTTGCCATCGACAAAACGCATCATTGGATTCTTGGTGCCTCCTAGCATATAGTAAACCAATGTATTGTTTGCCAGTGTAAGAACTAAGCTCTTGCCAAATGAAATACCTATTGAGAACAATAGACAGGTTATGGCGATGACTATTCGTTTATTCATAAATTTTCGAGCATTCTCTTTATTACCACAGAACAAGATATCTCACGGTTGGCTGCCTCTGGAATAACGATAGAGTTTTCGCTCTCTATCACTTCGTCAGTAACTATGAGACCACGGCGAACAGGCAGACAGTGCATGAACTTACCGTTGTTGGTCACTGCCATGTGAGCAGCGTCAACAGTCCAGTTCATATCCTTGCATAGAATTTTTCCATAGTCATCAGGATTAGTTACACCAGGACAGCTCCAGTTCTTGGCATAGATGAAATCTGCTCCTTCGAAAGCCTTCATCTGGTCATACTCTACACGAGCATCGCCAACGAATTTAGGGTCGAGTTCATAACCCTCTGGGTGAGTGATTACGAAATCAACATCGGCTGCGTTCATCCACTGGGCAAATGAGTTTGGAACAGCCTGTGGCAATGACTTGCAGTGAGGTGCCCATGTCAGTACTACCTTTGGGCGACGCTCCTTATTCTTCCAGTACTCATTGATAGTGATAAGGTCGGCAAACGACTGCAAAGGATGCACTGTTGCCGTTTCCATTGCAAATACTGGTTTGCCGCTATACTTGATAAACTGGTTGAGCACAGTCTCCGCATAGTCATAATCACGGTCTGTAAGTCCAGCAAAACTGCGAATACCAATAAGGTCGCAGTAGCTTGCCATCACAGGAATAGCTTCAAGAAGATGCTCACTCTTGTCACCATCCATGATAACGCCACGCTCAGTCTCCAGTTTCCATGCGCCCGCATTCACATCGAGCACGATAACGTTCATGCCGAGGTTCATTGCAGCCTTCTGTGTTGACAAGCGTGTGCGCAATGAGTTATTGAAGAATATCATGAGCAGCGTCTTGTTCTTGCCAAGATGCTGATATTTGAACCTGTCGTTCTTTATCTCCTGTGCTTCGGCGAGTGCTTGACGGAGGTCGCCGAGATCCTCCACGTTGATAAATGTTTTCATAATATGGGCCTCCCCCGACCCTCCGAAAGAGGGGGAATGGTCTTTGCTTCCCCTTGCCTTCGCGTTAATTGGTTATTAATATATTAAATCCTTCCCCTTTAGACCATCATACCCTCCTTTGGGAGGGGTAAGGGGAGGTTTCTACTCTCTTACCTGGCCATCGCCTTCAATAATCCACTTATAGGTAGTTATCTCCTCAAGGGCCATTGGACCGCGAGCACCCAGTTTTTGTGTGCTTATGCCAATTTCAGCACCCAGTCCGAACTGAGCTCCGTCAGTAAAGCTTGTTGGAGCATTCACATATACGCATGCCGCATCCACCTCTGCCTTGAAGCGGTTGGCATTCTCGTTGTCATCGGTGATAATACATTCGCTATGTCCGCTACTGTATTGTGCTATATGTTCAAGTGCCTCGTCTAATGACTCAACGGTGCGTATCGCCATTTTATAATCCATGAACTCTGTTCCGAAGCTATTGCCGTGAGTATGGTCGAGCAGATGATTTGGATAACATCCGCTCAGCGCCTGGTATGCCTTCTCATCGGCATATATGATTACGTTCTTGTCTGCCAGCGGAGCACATAGTTCACCGAGATCGCTCAGTCGGCTCTCATGCACAATAAGACAGTCGAGAGCATTGCACACACTCACACGGCGTGTCTTTGCATTGGCAACAATACGCTGTCCCATACGAAGGTCGGCATAGGCATCGAAGTAGGTGTTCACCACTCCCGCACCAGTCTCTATTACTGGCACACGGGCATTGTCGCGCACAAAATCGATAAGTTTCCTTCCACCGCGCGGAATGCAGAGGTCTATATACCCCACAGCATTTAGCATCTCGCCTGTTGCCTCATGCGTGGCAGGAAGCAGTTCTACCACCGACTTGTCTATACCGAAAGCATCCAGTACCTCATGTATCAGTGCCACTTCCTCACGGTTGGAGCAGTCGGCATCCTTGCCGCCCTTTAATACACAGGCGTTGCCACTCTTGAAACAGAGGGAGAACACGTCGAAGGTTACATTTGGGCGTGCCTCATAAATCATTCCAATGACACCAAAAGGCACACTCACACGCTTCAGATGCAGTCCGTTAGGCAATATGCTCTCTTTTAAAACGCGTCCTAATGGCGATGGCAATGTACTCACACTGCGCATGTCTGCCGCTATACCGTCAAGTCTTGCGTCGGTAAGTTGCAAACGGTCGTAAAGCGGATTATTACAGTCCATCTTCGCCAAGTCCTCTGCATTGGCTTTCAGTATTCTCTCTTTTTGGTTGATTATGGCATCTGCCACGGCAATCAGCACCTCATTGCGCTTCTCGTCTGACACTAAGGCCAGGCCTCTGCTGGCTTTCTTTACCTTTTTAAATATATCGCTTAGTTCCATAAAGTATTTATTTTGGGATTGGAGGCCGATGGAGTTATAGAGAATCTAGATTTTCTAGAGATTCTGAGATTCTAGATTACAAACTCCGTATGCCTTGTTTCTGCTGGATTGTTTATGAGGTTTATCAGGATATCATCTTTCTTGCCATTAGCAATGATGACACGTATTCCAGCAGTCTGCAGTTTACTTGCAGTGGTATATTTAGAGTGCATGCCGCCACGTCCAAAGGCACTTTTCTCAGCCTTTATATATTGGCTAAGGTCGGTGTTTGGCTCAACACGCTGGATTAGTTCTGAGCCAGCCTCATCAGGATTACCTGTATAAATGCCATCGATATTACTAAGCAGTATCACAGTATCGGCATTCATCATCTGCGCAATCAGTCCGCTCAGCTCATCATTATCGGTAAACATCAGCTCAGTAACGCTTACGGTGTCATTCTCATTGACAATGGGAATGACATCGTTCTCAAGCATCACCGTCATACAAGCCTGCTGGTTCTGATACTGCTCACCAGGCTCAAAGTTTTCCTTCATTGTGAGAATCTGTCCCACGTGCAGGTGATACTCACGGAACAGGTCGTAATATAGTCCAATGAGCTTCACCTGCCCGAGGGCAGAGAACAACTGGCGCTGCTCCACAGAATCGAGGTCATGGTCAACCTTCAGTTCGCTTCGTCCACAGGCCACCGCACCAGATGACACCAGTATAACCTCGTAGTCGTTGGCATGCAGCCATGCTATCTGGTCAACGAGCGACGACACTCGCGTAACATCCAATTTCCCGTCTTTTCGGGTCAGCACGTTAGAACCAACCTTAACAACTATCCTGTGTTTCATGCAGTCTTATTTCTTATCTTTTTCTCTAATCTCTACACGACGAATCTTTCCGCTGATGGTCTTTGGCAGTTCATCAACAAACTCTATGATACGTGGATACTTATATGGCGCTGTCTCGCGCTTCACATGCTCCTGCAGTTCCTTTTTCAGTTCGTCACCTGCCTTGGCCTTCCACTCATCTTTCAAGATAATAGTTGCCTTCACCACCATGCCGCGAGTATCATCAGGCACACCAGTTATGGCACACTCTACAACTGAAGGGTGAGTCATCAGCGCGCTCTCCACCTCGAAAGGACCGATACGGTAACCGCTGCTCTTTATAACGTCGTCAATACGTCCTTCAAACCAGTAGTAGCCATCTTCGTCACGCCATGCCATGTCGCCAGTGTGGTACATGCCGTCATGCCATGCCTTTTCTGTAATATCGTCTGCACGGTAATATCCCTTAAACAAACCTATTGGCTTGCCCTTGTCTGTGCGTATAACAATCTCACCTTTCTCACCATCCTCACAAGATGTTCCGTCGGTTCTTACCAAGTCAATGTCATACTGTGGGTTAGGCAAACCCATTGAACCTGGTTTCGGAGTGTTCCATGGCATAGTGCCGAGGGTCATTGTTGTTTCTGTCTGACCGAATCCTTCCATCATACGTATGCCTGTACGTTCGTAGAACTTGTCAAAAACGGCAGGATTAAGAGCCTCACCTGCTGTACAGCAATACCTCAGTGAAGACAAATCATAGTTTGAGAAATCCTCATGTATCATAAAGCGATATACAGTAGGGGGAGCACAGAATGATGTCACCTTGTGCTTCTCTATCTGGCGCAATATCTTGTCGGCTGTGAATTTCTCATGGTCAAACACAAATATTGCTGCACCAGCCAACCATTGGCCGTATATCTTACCCCATGCTGCTTTTGCCCAGCCTGTGTCTGCCACTGTGATGTGCAGACTATCTTCTTTCAGATTGTGCCAGAAAGCGCCTGTGGTGATGTGACCCAGAGCATAAAGGAAATCATGAGCCACCATCTTTGGTTTACCACTGGTGCCACTAGTGAAGTACATAAGCATGGTGTCGTCATTCTCATTGACAGGTTCTGCTGGACGTACAAACTCAGGTGCCAGCATCCACTCTTTATGCCAATCGTGGAAACCCTCATGTACCTCAGGTCCCACACTGATTACCACCTTGAGCGAAGGACTGTCGGGCATGGCATTGAATATTTGCTCCTGAACATATGTCTCGCCCACACAGATTATAGCCTTGATGTCGGCCTGAGTGTTACGATAAACAATGTCATGGGTGGTGAGCATGTGAGTAGCAGGTATAGCTATTGCTCCTATCTTATGAAGAGCAAGTATGCTTATCCAGAACTCTATGCGGCGCTTGAGCACCAACATTACAGGGTCGCCCTTGCCTATGCCCAATTGTGTGAAGTATGATGCTGCGCGGTCGGTCTTTTCCTTGAGTTGCGCAAAAGTTACACGCTCGGTTACATCCTCATCATTGCTCCATAAGATGGCGAGCTTCTCTGGATGTGTTTTTGCCCATTCGTCAATAACGTCATAGGCATAATTGAAGTTATCCGGAATAACAAACTGCAGGTTCTGTTTATAATCTTCTTGCGAAGTAAACGTTGTCTGCTTTAAGAATCTTTCTATCATAATCTTTTCAGAATTTCATTTAGTTTACAATAGCCAGAAATTTCACTGGCTTATCGTTTAGGGCACGCATGGCATGCGGCTGCTTTGCATCAAAAAAGATGCTGTCGCCCTCATTAAGCACCATCACCTTGTTGCCGATGGTCACCTCCAGACTGCCTTCAATTATATAGTTGAACTCATGTCCGCTATGTGAGTTCTGTGCGTGCTTGGCATTATTAGGCAGAGGGTCTACCTGTGTGAGGAACGGGTCGAAGTTACGTCCGCGGAACCCGCTTGCCAAACTCTGGTATTTATATTCCTTGCGACGCTCAATGCTCTTTCCTTGTCCTTTGCGTGTAAGGAAATAGTGGCGCATGTGTGGCTCTTCACCAAACATAAGCACATCAAGCTCCACATCATATTTTTTTGCAATCTTTGACAAACCAGATACAGATGGTTCTGCCTCACCATTTTCCACTGCTATATATTTTTCTGTGTCACAGCCATAAGTCTCTGCCATTTCTTCGACAGATATCTCAAGCACATCACGCAGACCTTTCAGTCTTTCGCTAATAAGCTTTATCTCTTCATCCATAGTTATGTTGTTTTTTGTTATTGATTTTTGTTTTAGCTAGAGGTTCTAGAAGATCTAGAGAACCTAGAGAATCTAGATGTTCTAGAGTATCTAGTTCTACTAGTTTATCTAGAATTCATCCCAGCCTTTATTCCCCTAATAACCGCACTGCTAAAGCCGGCATGCTCCATCTCGTTAAGTCCTTTGATGGTTACGCCGCCTGGTGTTGTCACCTTGTCTATCTCTGCCTCTGGATGATTGCCGTTGGCTTGCAACAGTTCTACAGCACCCTTCACTGTCTGCAGTACTATGGCTTTGGCATCGTCGGCCTTGAAGCCAATCTCTACGCCGCCCTCTGATGCAGCCCTTACATAACGCATGGCATATGCTATGCCGCATGATGCCAATGTGGTGCCTGCAGCGAGAAGACGTTCCTCAGTAATCAGTGTGCTGCCCATCTCATCAAACAGAGCCTTGACTATTGCTGTTTGTTCTTCGCTTGCGCCAACAGGCACTACAAAAGTCATAGAGCTCATCACGGCAATGGCAGTATTGGGAATGACGAGAAATAGTGGAATCATTGTTCCGTCACCCTTATCCAGCCACTCCTTTATCTGTGCCGATGACACGCCAGCCGCCACGACAATGAGCATTTGGCGAGCATAGTCGAGATTATCTTTTATGCCTTTCAGCACACTCTCAACAAGCCATGGCTTTACTACAACAGCCACAATGTCGCTTGCTGTGGCTGCTTGTGTGTTGTCGGTGGTTATTGTTGCGCCAGTGCCATCAAACTGTTCCAGTGCCTTTGCAGAAGGGTCGGCCACAGTGATGTCATCATTGGCAAATGTCTTGCCTTTGAGCATGCCCTGCACCATTGCGCCTCCCATAGCACCGGCTCCGATAACTGAGATTTTCATAATGCCAATAATTATCTTTTATAAATTCTTTAATCCAGTACAGCCTTGAATCTTTCAATGAAATCATCGGCCATATCTTTGGTCATGCACAACGGTGGCAACAATCGTATCACGTTTGTACCACTGCAACCAGTAAAGCAATGCTGCTCAGTAACCAAGCGTCCACGTATCTCCTTGTAAGGGACATCCAGTTCGATGCCAATCATCAATCCACGACCTCTTACATCAACCACATGAGGCAGTTGCTCGTTGCGCAAGCGTTCCATAAGATATTCACCAACCTCTGCTGCATTATCCACCAGTTTTTCCTGTTCTATAACATCAAGAACAGCCAATGCCGCAGCACATCCCAAGTGATTGCCGCCAAATGTAGTACCTAACTGACCATAGACAGGTGTGAACTTAGGTGATATGAGCAGTCCGCTCATAGGATAACCGTTAGCAATACCCTTTGCCACTGTTATCATATCAGGTTTTACGCCAAGATGCTGATGTGCAAAGAATTTTCCTGAACGACCGTAGCCACACTGTATCTCATCGCAAATGAGTACGGTGTTGTGCTCATCACATATGGCAGCCAGTTCCTTGAGGAAATCAGCTGTTACCATACGTATACCGCCAACCCCCTGAATACATTCTATTATTACCGCACACACATCGTCCTTCTCTATTTCCTTACGCCAAGGTTCGATATCGTTGAGCGGCAGATATGTAACATGTCCGTTTGCATTTATCGGAGCGATAATTTTAGGATTTGCAGTCGCCTCAACAGCAAGCGATGTGCGACCGTGGAAAGCCTTTTCGGCAGACAGCACTCGTGTGCGGCCATTATAGAAAGAAGCCAGTTTCAAAGCATTCTCATTTGACTCTGCCCCGGAGTTTACCAGAAACAGTTGATAGTCTTCATAGCCGCATGCCTTGCCCAGACGCTCTGCCAGTTGCTGCTGTAGCGGATTTATTACAGAGTTGCTATAAAAGCCCAGTTTGTTCAACTGGTTTGTCATCATCTCCACATAGTGAGGATGACAATGTCCGATGCTGATTACGGCATGACCGCCATAAAGGTCAAGATATTCCTGTCCCTTATCGTCCCAAACCTTGCATCCTTGTCCTCTGTCGATGGTTACGTTCATCAGAGGATATACGTCGTATAGATTCATACTTTGTTAATGAAGAATGAAGAATGAAGAATGAAGAATTAATGAACAATGCCATTTCCCTTTTCCTCAATCATCAACATTGGTTATTGTTAAAACGCATTTACTTTGTTAATAAAGAATGAAGAATGAAGAATTAATGAACAATGCCATTTCCCTTTTCCTCAATCAT
>X430_Giraffe__coassemble_264_pt1 | contig 12248 bp, 12 predicted proteins | sample X430_Giraffe__metabat2_high_PE_008 | metagenome-assembled genome bin X430_Giraffe
AAGAAGATGATTTTATCGATTATAAACGATAAAATATGGAAATTAATTACATTTATCTTTTATGGACGAACAAATTTGCGCCGCGCAACAAAATGGTTACACTATCGGCAGGCTGATGCCATTTATTTTTTGATAGATGTCGAGAGCATACACATCAGTCATGCCGCTGATATAGTCTATTACAGCCATGATGCGAGTCTCGAGGTCATCGGAGTTGATGTCGTACTGACTGCTCACTCTGCCTATAAGCTGCTGTGAGTAGTAGCGGTCGGGGTGTACGGCAGCCTCTATCATCTGCTCCATCAGCGTGGCCATTATCTTATAACCCGCCAACTCAACATCGAGCACAGGTTTGCTGCAGTATATTCTCTTTTTAGACACCTCTGCACAGTGCTCATAAGCCTTGCGCTGAAGCGGAGAGATATGGCCGATGAGGCAGCCCGTGAACGTGCCCGACAGGATTGCCTGCTCGTTGTCAACAAATGCCTTTACACATTCATTTTCCAGTTTGCTGATGGCACATGCCCGCATATATACCACCTTCTCGTTCTCGTCGGTAAGGCACTCCTCTTCAATGCGCCTATAGATGCTTTCTTTTGTTCGCTCATCAAAGAGTCCTAATAATAAATTGGCGGTTTCATCGAAAGAAAGTATCTTCAGCTTGTGCGAATCCTCGATGTCCATTATCTCATAACAGATGTCGTCGGCAGCCTCGACGAGGTAAACCAGCGGATGGCGGGCATACTTAGCCGGCTTGCCCTCTTCAGAGAACTTTATGATGCCCATCTCCTGAGCAATGCGCTCGTATGTGTTCTGTTCGCTATAAAAGAAGCCGAACTTGCCTTTTTTACCAGATAATGTCGATGAAAACGGGTATTTTACTATTGAAGCAAGGGTGGAATAGGTCATGACAAACCCTCCAGGACGGCGCCCGTTGAAGCGATGGGTGAGCAGTCGGAACGCATTGGCATTACCTTCAAAATGGGTAATGTCGTCCCAGAACTCAGGACTAACCTTTTCCTTGAGGAACTTTCCCTTGCCCTCGGTGAAGAATGTCTGCATGGCTTTCTCGCCAGAATGACCGAAAGGCGGGTTGCCAAGGTCGTGAGCAAGGCAGGCGGTGGCTACAATCTGTCCAATCTCTGGCAGTAATGTGCTGCTCAGTTCTGGGTGGCGCTGACAGAGTATAGCAGCAACATCGTTGCCCAACGACATGCCAACGCTTGCCACCTCGAGGCTGTGGGTGAGACGGTTGTGCACGAAGATGCTTCCTGGCAAGGGAAACACCTGTGTTTTGTTTTGCAGACGGCGGAATGGTGCCGAGAAAATAAGCCGATCGTAGTCGCGCTTAAACTCGGTGCGGTCGTCGTGCCTGTCGATATGCTTGTCTTCCTGTCCGAGTCTCTTGTTTGTAATCAGTTGCTGCCAATTCATCATAACATCTGCAAAAGTAGTGCTTTTTAGATAAAAAACCTCAAATATGCATTAAAAAATGTGGAGATATGGATATTAATCATTAAATTTGCACGAATAAATTAACGATGAGCGATGAGGGGGCTGAACTAAGGTAGTCAGGAGTAAAAGGGATTTAAAGGGAGTAAAAGGCCATTACCTTTGGAAGTTCAGGCGTATCCGTCCTGGAAAATGTCAACTCAACGGGCAGATACGCAGATCTGCCCCTACAACAGCTCACAACCCGAAGCAAACAACTTGTCAACTCGTCAACTCGTTAACTCGTCAACTTGCAAAGCACTCAACTCATCAACTATATAAAAATTATGATAAAAATAAACGTTGTAAACAAAGGTCACCAGCAGTTGCCAGCATACGCCACTCCACAGAGTGCAGGCATGGACTTGCGAGCAAACATAGAAGAGCCAGTAGTGTTGCGCCCGATGGAGCGCAAGCTGATAGGCACAGGATTGCATATAGCATTGCCAGAGGGCTATGAGGCTCAGATTCGTCCACGCAGCGGATTGGCATTGAAGCATGGTATCACCGTGCTTAACTCTCCTGGCACGGTGGATGCCGACTACCGCGGTGAGGTGATGGTGCTGCTGATAAATCTCTCAGACAAGGATTTCGTGGTCAACGACGGTGAACGCATAGCCCAAATGGTTATAGCAAAGCACGAACAGGGCGATTTCATCGAAGTGGAAGTGCTCGACGAGACCGAGCGTGGCGAGGGCGGCTACGGACATACGGGAGTGAAGTAATGCTTAATGCTTAATTCATAATGCTTAATGCTTAATTAGTTGCTTCGCAGTCATAACTCCTAACTCCTCACTCCTCACTCCTCACTCCTCACTCCTAACTCATAAAGTAAATGCATAAAATTCTCCTGATATTACTCTCGGTGCTGTTGTGGTGTGCTGATGCCGCCGCACAGAAATCTGATGTGCGTTACAACAACTTCTTCCTTGAAGCAATGTTGCAACGTCAGAAGGGTAATATCGATGCATCGTTTGACCTGTTGCACCATTGCATAAGCATAGACCCAAGCAAGCCTGAGGCATACTACTTTCTGGCGCAGTATTATACTATACTCAAAGACAAGGAAAAATCGCTGCAATGCTTTAAAAAGGCGGCAGAACTCAATCCCGACAATGAAACATACATGGAAACCCTGGCAAGGGCGTACATCAACAATAACCAGTTTGCAGAGTCGATAGAGATTCTTGAGAAGGTAGTGGCAAAGGATGCTGTGAGGATTGATATCCTTGAACTGCTTGCACAACTATATGTTCAGGTTGACGATAAGGACAATGCCATAAAGACGCTTACCCGCATCGAGAATATAGAGGGAAAGAACGAGCAGATATCACACATGAAAAGTGAGATATACCGCGAGATGGGCAACAAGGAGGCTTCCATAAATGAGATGCAAAGTTTGTCGGAGCAATATCCATACGACATGAGCTTGAAGGCACGCTACGCCCAGACACTATTCTTCAATGAAGAGTTTGACATGGCAATGGGCGTGATAGGCGAGATATTCAAGGAAGACTCAACAAACGTGTTTGCCCAGCAACTGGCAAGAGACTACTATTTTGATAAGGGACTAAAAGAGAAGGCCGACTCAATGCTGTATGTCATACTGAACAACAGTAAGACGACAACGGCAGACAAGGTGCAGATGATTCGTCAGGAGATAATATTCAACGAGCAAAACAAGCGTGATAGCACGGAGGTGATAAAGCTCTTTGAACTGATGATGCAACAGCCGCAGACCGACACCGAACTGGCTCTGCTCTATGTGTCGTACATGGACATGAAGAAGATGCCGCGCGAGGCAATGCACAATGTGGTGACGAAGGTGCTCGAGATAGAGCCCGACAACAGCAGCGCAAGGATGCACCTGGTGGGCGACGCCTGGCTGGCAGAGAAATTCGACGAGGTGATAAGACTGTGCAAGGATGCACGCATATATAATCCCGAAGAGATAAAATTTTATTATTATCAGGGACTTGCCTATTTCAATAAAGACGATTTCGACAACGCTCTCGATGCCTTCAAGAATGGAGTGGGGGCGATAACAGGTGAGAGTGACGTGGAGATGGTGTCGGATTTGTATATGCTCATGGGCGACCTGCTGTTTAAGAAAGAAATGAAGGCAGAGGCTTACGAGGCATACGACTCGTGTCTGCAATGGAAGCCCGACAACATAGCATGCCTGAACAATTATGCCTACTTCCTGAGTATTGACGGCAAGCACCTTGACAAGGCAGAGGAGATGAGCCGCCGAACGATAAAGAAAGAACCAGAAAACCCAACATATCTCGACACCTACGCATGGGTGCTGTTTAGGCAGAAACGATATGCCGAGGCAAAGATATACATAGAACAGGCACTGAAGTTCGACACGGTGGATGTTAGTGCCGATGTGCTTGAGCATGCTGGCGACATCTATGCCAATAACGGTGAGATGGAAAAGGCTATGGAGAAATGGAAGGAGGCATTAAAACTGGCTCCGGAAAATAAAGTGCTGATAAGAAAAATAAAACTAAAAAAATACCTTAGAAGATGAAACCATTAAGTATTATCAAACTGATGGCCATTGTGGCTGTCACAGTGCTGTTTGCAGCATGTAAATCAACCAAGAACCTGCAGAAGGAGTCTGCAAATGCAACAGAAAACATAGTAGAGCAGCACCAGTTCCTACAAAAGGTGTCTGATAATTCGCAGGATGCGAAGTTTATTACATCAAAGATAAAGTTTCAGGTGCAGGTGGGAGCACAGGACCTGACGCTGACAGGCAATCTCAAGATGAAACGCGACGATGTGATACGCCTGCAGCTTATGGCGTTTGGATTTGTTGAGGCCGCACGCCTGGAGTTCACCAAAGAATATGTGCTTATCATGGACCGTATCAACAAGCAGTATCTGAGAGTTCCTTATGACTATCTCGCCTTTATGCGTAATAGCGGCATAAACTTCTACTCGCTGCAGGCATTGTTCTGGAATGAGCTGTTCCAGCCAGGAGAGGATAAGCTTACAGAGGAGAAACTCGACAACTATCAGGCAAACATGGTAACCAATGATGTGGTGATATCATACGACAAGGACAAACTATCGTACAGATGGCTGGCTGACAAGAATAACGCCATTATAAAGATGGCAAACGTGATTTATAAAGACAAGTATCGCGGAAACACTCAGCTGAACTGGGATTATGATAAGTTTGAGCCTGTGGGCAAGAAACAGTTCCCAACAAACAATGTGATAACATTCACCATGCCAGAGAAAGAGGTTAAGATAAACATGCGCCTTAACTATATTGGCAATGAGAGCGACTGGGAAACACGAACAGAGGTGTCAGGACGCTATAAAGAGGTGATGATTGATGAGATTTTGCGCCGTTTCATGGCATTATAATTATAAAATAAGTGGGATAGATGGCAAGACGGCTTTGCATATTGATTGTTATGATGGCATTTTTTGTTGTGTCGCCTTACGCGCAGCAGCGTAAGACAACAACAAAGAAGGCCACCACAACACGTGTGACTAAAAAGCCGGCTGCAAGGAAACAGACGGTGGCAAAAACCAAAAAGACCGCGGCAACAAATAAGAAAACCACAACAAAAAAGGCAACACCGCAATCGGGACAGGCATCTATAGCCAACCTGAAGAGTCAGCGCGCAAAACTAAAAAAGGATATTGAGGAACAGCAGAAACGCTATCGTGCCAATGAGCGTGACGTGAAACAGCGTCTGCAGGGGCTCATGGCGCTTAACACCGAGATATCATACAAGAAAAAAACTATTGACTCCATACGCTTGGTTATAGACACCTTGAACATGGAGATAAGAAGGCTCGACAAGGAGTTGGCAAAACTCAAGGAGGAACTGGCCGACCGACAAGACAAGTATGTTAAATCGGTGAGGTATATGCACCGAAACAGTTCGGCACAGAGTCAGCTTATGTTTATCTTCAGTGCCAAGAACTTCACACAGATGTATCGCCGCATGCGCTTTATGAGGGAATATGCAGGACATCAGCGTACACAAGGTGAGATGGTTAAGGCCAAACAGGTGGAGGTGACCAATAAGCAGAACGAGCTGAAGGCAACAAAAGAGGCTAAGGATATCATGCTGAAGCGTGGCGAGAACGAGCGCAAACTACTTGAAAACAAGCAGGGTGAGCAGGAAAAGATGGTGGCTACGCTTAAAAAACAGCAGAAGACCATTCAAGGAATAATTACGGCACAACAGAAAAAAGACGCAGCCCTCAATGCAGAGATTGAGCGCCTTATTGCGATAGAGGTGGAGAAAGCCCGCCAGCGTGCGATAGCCGAGGCCAAACGACAGGCTGAGGAGGCCGCCAGACAGGCAAAACAGGCTTCAGGCAAGGATGGCAAGAAGATTGCCAAGAAGAAGTCGGAACCATATCGCATCGACTCTGAAGACCGCCGTATCAGTGGCAGTTTCGCAAGCAACAAGGGACGCCTGCCTGTTCCTGTGGTAGGACCATATCGTGTGATTAACCGTTTTGGACAGTATAATGTGGAGGGACTGAAAAACGTGCGTCTCGACAATAAGGGCATAAATATTGAGGTGAAGCCTGGCGCACAGGTACGCTCTATCTTTGATGGCGAGGTGTCAGCTGTTTTCAGTCTGGCAGGCATCAGTGGTGTGATGATTCGCCATGGCAGTTATATCTCTGTTTATTGCAATCTTACTGGCATCACCGTGAGAAAGGGACAACGAGTAACCACGCGCCAGGTGATAGGACGAGTTGATAATACCAATATCCTTGAGTTCCAGTTGCGCAACGAAAAGAAAACGCTTAACCCAGAGGCGTGGATTGCAAGATGATATGTCTTTATTTTAAATTCGTCGAACTCGTGTTATTTTATCTGATAAATCAGTTGGTTCAGGTAATTGTCTAATTTTTTTGTACCAGCCTGCTGCCATACATCGCCAAGTAGTGCGGCACCGCCGAAGCCGAGTTGTTTTACTATTGACAAATTGTTTGCAGTAATGCCACCCAAGGCAACCACCTTATTGTCGATAATTCCTTTTTGCTGTGCCTCTTGCAGTTGCGAGGCGCTGAAAGCCCCATGGTAGCCTTGTTTTGATATGCTGTTGAATATCGGACTAATGAAAAGGTAATCGTAGGATGACTTAAAACTGGCTATTTCATCGATGCTATGGCAAGAACGTGATATGGTTCCTCCGTATCTAGGCGGTGTCTGACTCATGTGATAGGGAGAAATGTGTATACCGCCTAAATGGTAGTCTTTGCACAGACAATGATGGTTGTGAATCACAATGCGTCTGTGCAACTCTTCTGGTATAGCATCCAATAGTTTGGCACAGTCGTGCGGACTGCTCTTTGGTTTACGCAGATGCACAAGGTCTATGCCTTTTTGAAGCATAGAAGTGATATAGGAAGCCTCGTCCCCGATGAACAGGGGCGAGGTGATTACTATCAGTTTCATTGTTCCTTACATTCTTTCAGTGAATGACTGATGCGTGCGGCACAGAAATTCGGTCCGCACATAGTGCAATATTCGTTGTCAGAATCATTGCTCGTCTTGTAATATTCCAAAGCTAATTCTGGGTCGAGAGCCAGTGCGAATTGGTCTTTCCAACGAAACTCATAACGTGCTTTGCTAATGGCATTGTCGCGTATGGCAGCGCCAGGATGACCTTTGGCTAAGTCGGCTGCATGAGCCGCAATCTTATAAGTGATGACTCCTGTTCTCACGTCATCGCGGTTGGGCAAAGCCAGATGTTCCTTTGGTGTTACATAGCAAAGCATGGCTGTGCCATACCACCCTATCTGTGCGGCACCGATGGCACTGGTTATATGGTCGTAGGCAGGGGCAATATCGGTAACCAAAGGACCGAGCGTATAGAACGGAGCACCATGACATTTTTCTATCTGTCGCTCCATGTTCTCCTTTATTTTATGCATAGGCACGTGTCCCGGACCTTCAATGAATGCCTGCACATTCTTCTCCCATGCACGAATCACAAGTTCGCCCATAGTGTCAAGCTCTGCAAACTGTGCAGCATCGTTAGCATCGAAGGTACAACCAGGTCTTAGTCCGTCGCCCAGCGACAAAGCAACATCATATTTTGCGCAAATATCGCAGATTTCATCGAAATGAGAGTAAAGAAAACTCTCTTCCTGATGCACCATGCACCATTTGGAAATAATGCTGCCGCCACGGCTCACCATGCCAGTGAGTCGTCCTTGCGACAGATGAACATTCTTCAACCTTATGCCACAATGAATGGTGAAATAGTCAACGCCTTGTTCGCATTGCTCAATCAGAGTGTCGCGGAATATCTCCCATGTAAGGTCTTCTGCCTTGCCATCCACCTTTTCGAATGCCTGATACATAGGCACAGTGCCAACAGGCACAGGACAGTTGCGCAGTATTCTCTCGCGAGTGGCAGATATGTCTGGTCCTGTTGATAAGTCCATCAAAGTGTCACCGCCCCATTTGCAGCTCCACACTGCCTTCTCCACCTCTTCTTCTATGCCCGAAGTCGTGGCAGAATTACCAATGTTTGTATTTATCTTTACAAGGAAGTTGGTTCCTATAATCATAGGCTCTGCTTCAGGGTGGTTGATATTAGCAGGAATAACCGCTCTGCCAGCCGCAATTTCATCTCTTACAAATTCAGGAGTGATGTGCGTTGCTATGCCAAGCTCAGCACAGTTCATATTCTCGCGTATAGCCACATACTCCATTTCCTCTGTCACAATGCCCTGTTTTGCGAGAGCCATAAGGGTTTGTCCTTTCTTTCTTTTCTCTATCCATGACTGACGCAGTTTAGGCAATCCTTTGTCGAGATCTATCTCGATGTAGGGATCGCTGTAAGGTCCGCTCGTATCGTATATGTATATTGGAGCATTAGTTTCCAGTTTGCGTTTCCCATCCTCCATTATCACCGTAGGTGTAAGTCTTACACGTCGCATTGCAACACGCAATTCGGGATAAATATTACCATTCAGATAAACCTTGTCGGAATTTGGATATGTTATTTTAATGTTGTTGTTCATAATTCTTTTGGTTATAATAGTTTGATAAATTCTGCCATTTCATTGAATGGATTAAGAGCATTTAATATCGCGCCACTGACAGCAATGCCGTCAATGCCTGTGGCAAGCAGCGGTTTGATGTCAGCAGCAGTGATGCCTCCAATGGCTACTATAGGCAACTGGATGCCACGCTGTTTCATTTCGTTTGTGATGTATTGGTAACCGTCGAGACCGAGAATTGGCGAGAGGTTCTTTTTTGTAGTAGTAAAACGATAAGGACCACATCCTATATAGTCAGCCCCATCGCGCCACAACCTTTCTATGTCATCGATGGTATTTGCCGTACCGCCGATTATCATCTTCTCGCCTAACAGGTTGCGGGCATCAGCAACGGGCATATCGTTTCGTCCAAGGTGAACGCCATTGGCTCTGCAACTGTTGACAAGGTGTACACGGTCGTCAAGTATAAATGTTGCTCCATATTCTCGGCACATTGGCGCAATCTTTTCGGCAACAGCAATAAACTCAGCATCGCTTGCCTCCTTCATACGCAGTTGAATCCATCGGCATCCGCCTTTCAGTGCCATTTCAGCACCGTCGGCATAAGAAAATCTGCTGTTCTCGTGAGTGATAAACTGTATTTGTTTCATCTGACTATCATTTTTTGAGGATTAAAGAAATGGTTTACAGGACCAGCACCTCTACCTATATTTATATAGGCGCCCTTGGCGATAGCCTCGCTGACATACTCTTTGGCCTTTAGGATAGCATCTTCCAGTTTCTCCCCCTTAGCCATTAATGCCGCTATGGCAGAAGAAAGTGTACATCCAGTGCCATGTGTATTGGCAGAATTGATAGTGTCATGATGATATGATGCTACAAGTGTTGCGCCGTTCCGTTCGGATTTTACATACAGTCGGTCGGTCTTTTCCACCAGATGTCCTCCCTTTATCAGTACTGCATTGCAGTTTTGTGACAAAATCATTTGGGCGGCACTGTTTATGGAGCAAATATCTTCTATAGGACAACCCGACAACACTTCTGCCTCGGCTATGTTTGGAGTAAGAAGCGTAGCCATGGGCATCAGTTCCTTCTTGAAAGTTTCAATAGCATCCTGTTGCATTAGTCTTGAACCGCTTGTAGATACCATCACGGGGTCGATGATAATAGGCGGCAGAGTGTCGTAATCATTCAGCGTTTCTGCTATGGCGCATATTGTCTCGCTGTCGTTAACCATACCAATCTTGATTGCCAAGGGCTGCAAGTCGTCTATTACCGCCCTTATCTGTCCTGCCACTATCTCTGGCTCAATCTTTTGTACTGCACTGACACCCATTGTGTTCTGCACAGTTACCGACGTGATGGCTGTTGCGGCAAAACATCCAAGTGCCGACATGGTTTTGATATCGGCCTGTATGCCGGCGCCCCCGCTCGAATCGCTACCCGCAATGCTAAGTGTTACAATGTATCGTTTGTTTGTCTCTTTTTCAATCATACATCTATAACCTCCTATTTCTTAAAATCAAACGAGCGGTCCCAGTTCTTCCATACCGGTTCCATGCCTATGGCTTGCAAAGCAGCAGCAACCTCACGCGCTGTTCTGTTGTCGCTTGTCTCGAACTGAGCCAGCGATTGTCGTGGATTGGCATAACCGCCTGGTTCGGTATGACTCTCTGCACTCATCGTCGTTACTCCCAATGTCGCCATGTTATCCCTGACGGTTGCCGTCTCTCGTGTAGAATAGGATATATCCACATCGTGGTCGAATATACGCATGGCAAAAGTGAGTTGCGCCAGTTCGCGGTCGCTCATCACGGTGTTCGGTTGAAAACCGCCGTTCTCGGCACATCGCATGCGAGGGAAGTTCACGCTGTATTGTGTGCGCCAGTAGGTCTTTTCCATATATCTGAGATGTCGCGCAAGCATGGTGGCATCGGTACGCCAGTCTTCCAAACCTATCAGCACGCCCATGCCTATCTTGTGTACACCCGCCATTCCCATGCGGTCGTATCCGTTCACGCGCCATTGATAGTCAGACTTAGGTCCGCGCGGATGGTAGTTCTTGTAGTTCTTTTCATTATATGTCTCCTGAAAACAAACCACTCCGTTCAGTCCCTTGTCGCGCAAAAAACTATAGTCGTCTGTTGACAGCGGCATCACCTCCACCTGCAGATTGTTGAAATAGGGTTTTGCCAGTTCCAACGCCCTGCCAATATACTCGACACTTGCCACCTTGGGATTCTCACCGGTAAGCACCAGAATGCTGTCGAACGGTCCGATACGCTTTATTGCTTCATACTCTGCAATTATCTGTTCTTCGCTGAGCACTGTGCGTTTCATCTTGTTCTGAACATGAAAACCGCAATATACACACGAGTTGGCACATGAATTTGATATATAAACAGGGATGAACATGCTTATTGTCTTGCCGAAACGCTCGCGTGTGAGTTTACGGCTCAGTCGTGCCATCTGTTCAAGATACTTCTCAGCAGCAGGAGAGATTAGTGCCATAAAATCGTCAATATCGCACCGCTGCTTGCCCAACGCCCTGCGCACGTCATTGTCGGTCTTTGCCATAATACTTTGGGTTGTACTGTCCCAGTCGTATTTCTTTATTTCATCGTAGAACATGTGCTATCCTCCGCAAAAGGCTTTTAATATTATAATGTCATCACCATTGTTGATGACATGTTCGTTCCACGCACTGCGGTGCACAATCTCACCATTCACAGCTATGGCCACGCCTTTGTCTGGCAGACTCTCCATCTGGGCTATCATCTCTATGGTGGTGCCGCTGGCAATATCTCTCTCACAGTTGTTTATCTTTATTTTCATAGCATTAGGTTTTAGAGATTAAGGAATTGAGTTAGTGGCGAACTGGCTTCTGCTTCCATGTCCAGCGATTGTCTGCCAAGGCCAGCCTCAAAAGCCATGCGGCCAGCTTCTGTTGCGTTCTTAAACGCTAAAGCCATAGCAACAGGGTTGCCAGCAACGGCAATGGCGGTGTTAACAAGTACGGCATCGGCACCTATCTCCATTGCCATGGCGGCATCACTTGGAGCACCTATGCCGGCATCAATGACAACAGGCACACTTGATTCCTCGATGATGATACGTAGGAAATCGATAGTACGCAAACCGAGGTTGGTGCCTATCGGAGCCGCCAGTGGCATTACCGTAGCAGCACCTGCCTCTGCCAGACGCTTGCACAGCACAGGGTCGGCCTGACAATAGGGCAGAACCACGAATCCTTCCTTTACCAACATCTCTGTGGCTCTAAGTGTTTCGACAGGGTCGGGCAGGAGATAGCGCGGGTCTGGGTGTATCTCCAACTTCAGCCAGTTGGTGCCGAACGCCTCGCGTGCCATCTTGGCGGCAAACACTGCCTCTTCAGCATTGCGGGTGCCTGAGGTGTTGGGTAGCAACTGAATGCCTGGGCGTGCGATGTGACTAAGCATATCGTCGCCATCGGCATCCTGCATGTCGATGCGCTTCATTGCCATTGTCACCATCTCTGTGCCAGAAGCGTCGATTGCCTCTGACATTACTTGATTTGAACTGAACTTGCCCGTGCCGAGAAACAGACGGGACTTAAATTCCTTACCTGCAATAATGAGTTTTTCCATTACTGTAATTAATAAATGATTAAACGATAAGGAGTTTTTCTGAGATTAAAACAAGAGATACGAAGCCTTCTCCTGGCTATCAATATCGCTTAACAACAATTCTTTGCTTGTCTGTGTCAGTAATCC
>X430_Giraffe__coassemble_267_pt1 | contig 12201 bp, 6 predicted proteins | sample X430_Giraffe__metabat2_high_PE_008 | metagenome-assembled genome bin X430_Giraffe
GGCATACGATGGGCATAGCGGTTGCTGTCAGGGAATAGTTTTGGCAATGTCTGCTCATAAATTCTGTCACGCATGCCGCGCTTGCTGCGCCATTCCTCGTGAATTACCTTGCGCTCGGCATCAATCTCTTTGCCGCTTAGTGTGATGTTGCAGCTCCAGTCATGGAGGATAAGCAGGCATGAGTCTGCTACTCCAGTGCGTAGGGTTGGGACATTGGTTATGCTGTAAACCGTCTCATCGAAAGAGGTGTAAGCATTTATGTCGTTGCCAAACTGCAGACCGAGCGACTCAAGATAACGTATAAGACTCTTTTCAGGGAAATGCTTAGTGCCATTGAAGGCCATGTGCTCAAGAAAATGGGCAAGACCTCGCTGGTGTTCCTCTTCTTGCATGGAACCAACCTTCTGGACAATGTAGAAATCAGTGCGCAGGGATGTCTTTGTGTTGGGACAAATATAATATGTCAGTCCATTGGCAAGACGCCCATGTCGCACTGTGCTGTCCATAGGTAATGGCTCTGATACGGCATTGGTTGTAGACAATGACAGCAACAGCGTGGCAAGAAGAAAAACTATACGCATTATGATGGGTTATTTTTTCTTGTACATTATCTTAACAGGCTTGTAGCATACATTGTCGTATTTCTTGAGAATATCGCCCTTGTCGGTATCTATTACCCATACGCTGCCGTTAAGACCTGATTGCTCTGGCTCGTAGAAGGCAACATAGGTGAGGGTATGGTCGGCACTCATCTCAAGACCTGTAATGACAGCCTTGCCTGAACCTACTGTCTGAAGAACATCGGCCTGAGTAATCATCTGACTTGATGTGTAGTTCCAGCGGCGCACCTTATTGCCATCGGCAAAGAGCATGCTGTAATAGGTGTGGTTGGCAACACAAGGTGTGGTCTCTGTGATAGGCGCAGCGCCAATGCCACACATCTTACTGCCTCCGTTGTCAACAAGCACGTTTTCCATTGTCTCAAAGTTGTGCTCCCAGAACGAAGTGCCAAGGAGAGTCTTCTGGAACATTCCGCCCGCTGTGGTGATGACCAAAAGCAAAGGACGCTCAGTCTTCTTCTGTTCTGCTGTGAGGCGCACCAGTTCCATCTTTACGATAGAGCGGCCATTGAAGTAATTGTCGCTGCCCTTGCATGCTTCACGCTGCAGAAGATATGTCTTACTGCAATAGTAAGGACCATATCCGCCCATGATAACAGACAAACCGCCTACTCCCTTATCCCAGAACAGCAAGTTGTAGTTGCCTGCAGCACCGCCATCGTGGATGGCCATGGTCTGTGCGTAGTTATAGCGCATCTTAGTTGGCTTGGCCAGTGCGCCTTCGGTGATACTGAACTCATAGCAGTTTCCGTTCTCGCATAATATAGGATATGCCAGACCAGATGAGCTGACACTTGGAATGGCCATGCGTGTAGGACGGAAATCAGGATATTCTGGTGCAGAGAGGTCGTTCTCAACCACAAAAGTCTTCTCGTTCATATAGTATATGGCACCTGGTTCACCTGTCTCTTCGCTGCCACGGCATGCTATAATCAAGTTACCTCCACTCTGGAGCATATCGGCAGGATAAGAGGTCATCTGCATGTCGGGGTTGTTGACTGTAAAGCACTCCTGCTGGAGGAAGCCAGTTGGCTCGCTGCCATCAGGAGGTGTGAGCATGAATGCAAGATGTCCGCGGCCCTGTGCGTCGTGACTGAGCACTGTTATGCCTTCTTCGTATGGACTGTTAACATGGAGCTTAAATGCGAAGAAAGCCTTGCCATCACTGTTTTCAACAATCAGACGGCAATTATAAGAACCAAGCTCTTTGCCAACAAAAGTAAACTGACTGTCGTGGGCCACAGCCTCAAGTTCCATCTCCCAGGTGTATGAGAGTGGTTTTTCAGGATTAGTCTGACTAACAACAGGGTTGATGACAAGAGTCTCGTTCTTGTCTATGTTATACACTTCTGCAATACTGGTGCTGTCGATAGTTATCTCACTAATGGTGCCAGTGCCAAGTGTGGTATCGTCGTCAAAACATGATGTGAGCAGAAACAAACTGCAAAACAATACCATAAGGCCTGTTATACGTAGTGTCTTCATCGTCGTTTATAGTTTATTGTTAGAACGGATTTGGGAAATCGAATGGGAAATCTGGATACAGCGACAATATCATCTCGCGGTTGGCGGGATCATTGAAGTGCTCATACATTGGCAGGTAAATATACTTCTTGAATATGGTGCGGTATTGATAAGGGTCACCATATTCTATATTCTCAAGATTCTCGCCATAAAGAGCAACCATCTTCTTGTATGTTTCAGGGATGGTGTTCTTTAGCTCATGGAAATATTCCACCATCTTGATAAGCTTATACGGATGCCACTGACCCAATGTTGAGAGGCTCCATACCTTCTGGCCATGGGCATTATACCATGCTGGCTGGTCAACCGCATTGTCGAAGAACACAACTCTTTCATGACTCAATGAATCGAGCGTTGGAGTGAAACCATTGCCTGAAACGAGTCGGAAAGTAAGTTTATAACGTGTGTAGCCATTCTGATAGTCACCCTCTAATCCATCGCGGAGTATCTCTATGGGGATATAACCGCCTACACTGTCGGCTGGTATCACTGGCTGACCTATTCTGTATTGCACTCCCTCTGTGCCGATGCACTCACTTTCCACAAGCTGGTATTCAAAGTGGCGGTCTTCTGAGGCCAAGGCTCCCATTGTCATCACTGGCACCTTGACTGTGTGCTGCCTTATATCAACAGGCGTAACGCTAAACGAATATCTGATGGTATCGCCTGTGAAATAGATACCTGTATATGAGGTGTCATAAACCAGATAATTCTCATTGTCACAGGAAGCAAACATGCAAGCTGCAGCAAGTGTTGCTAATATATGTCTTATTTTCATTGTCTGTTCTCTATTATATATAATAATGTATATATGTTACAAGTCTCCATTAAGAACGGTTATCAGAATCTGTTCTCGTATTCGCTGTCAGGTATAGGAACAACAAAGACAGCCTTTGATGGCGCTACTGATACTTCCTTGCCTGTTGCTTCGTCAAAATGAACTAAAGGCAGGTGCTGGCGCTTCATGTTGAAGAACTCCTGACCTTCGCCAATAAACTCCTTGTAGCGCTCAAGATTTATTATCTCTTGTGTGAGTTCTACGGCTGGGTTTCTGTTTGCCAACGGCTGCAGACCGCGTGAAGCAAGCATAAGGTCGAAATAATATGTAGCCTTGTTGATATCGGTATCGAGCAACGCCTCTGCAGCAATGAGGTACATCTCTGGCAGACGGATGAGGTTGATGCCAAGGATGCGTTCCTGTGGACGGCTTGATGCCATGCCCTGCAACTCATAGATATCTGTAAGCTTGCTCAGGCGCAGTGTTGGTGTGCCGCCAAGGTCAACAGAGGTGAAGTAAGCTGCTGTACGGTAGTCAAGACCATCGGCCATCTTCTCGTATATGCTCTCTATGTCACTGCGTGGGTTGAGGGCGTAATAGCTTGTTGTAGCCTGCAGTTTGTTGTATACATTGGTATAGAAATCGGCAAAGTAGATACCGAAAATGGTTTCTTTCAGAGAGAGCACACCAGCAAGGTCGTTGACAATCTCTGTCTTAAGGTTGAGCTTATAAGGACTCTTCTCTATTACCTTGAGTGCATAGTTTAAAGCCTCTGTCTTATTGCCCATGGTGAGATAAACACGAGCAAGAAGAGCTCTCACGGCATGCAGATTACAATGGATATGACGTGAGGTCATGAAATATGTTTCGTTGCGGTGGTTGTCCTCACCTGCCAGCAGACGCTCTGCCTCAAGAAGGTCGGCAATGACATGCTCATAGTTTTTTGCCAGCGACTCGAAGTCAGGAGTCTTAAGCGAGAACTCGGTGGCATAAGGAATACCATCGGCCTGTGGGTTGGTAGTAATCTGCTCTGCATAAAGGCGCATAAGGTCGAAATGCATGAAGGCTCTCAGTCCCAACGCCTCACCACGATAAACGGTGTATGGATATTGTGTTGGGTTGTCGAGCAGAGGACATCCCAGGATATTGTTCACAGCAGAGATATTTGAATACATCTCGGTCCACACGCCAGAGAATGTTGACTCTATGGCAGAGTAGTTGTAATCATACTTCAGCAGTGCCTCTACTGTTTTGTTGCCCTTGCAGCTATGATAGCCACCCATTACGTCGATGGTGCTGAACGACAGTTCCTGACCATAGAGTGATGATGTGCGCATCTTGGCATAGGTGCCATAGAGAGCATCTTCGATACCTTCTTTTGTAGTGAGCAGTTCGTCGCCTTTTATTTGTCCTTGTGGGGTGATGTCAAGATAGTCGTCACATGCACAGAGGCTTAGCGTAAGAAAAAGGAATATATACTTGATTTTCATTGTAGTCTAATGTTTTTATTATTCAATTTTCAATTAAAAAGTAGCACTGAGGTTCATTTCGAATCCCTGACTATACAGATAGTCGGTACCACGCTCAATCTTTACTGAAGAAAGGCGGAACAGGTCGGTGAAGTTCACACCACAGCGCAAGTTGCGCAAGTGAAGCTTTTCACAGATGTTCTTTGGGAACTCATAGTTGATGTTAAGTGAACCCAATGTAAGCACATTCTCTTCTTCTGCGAAGCGGTCGGTTTGCTTTGGACGACTGGTGTCTGCAATATCCTTGTAGATGGCAATGTCGCCAGGTTGCTTCCAACGGTCATCAAACACGCGCTGGTCGGCATTCTGCATAGGGTCGCAACCCTCAACCTTTGAGGCACGTGTGGTATTGTAAATCCATGCTCCCATGCGGAAGTTGAACAGGGCATAGACACTGAATCCTTTGTAATATACGCTGGTGTTGAATGTACCATAGTAGCGAGGCTCGGTATCACCGATGAGCACGCGGTCTTCTGGGTCATAGTCAAAGGTGAGCGTACCGTCGCGCTTGATATATATTTCCTTACCAGTAGTTGGGTCAATACCTGCCGATCTAACCAGTTTGAGGGCTGTTGTACTTTCACCCTCAGCATATTGTGGCAGTGGAGCAAGTGATGAGTAGGCGTTCTCTTGATTCTCCTTGTTTATTTCCTCAAGAGCCTTGTTTATCTTTGTAATCTTGTTGCGGTTCAGATAACCAGTTGTTCCAATCTTCCACTGAAGGTCTGGAGTGCGGAAGATATATCCGTCGAGCTGTATCTCAAGACCCTTGTTCTGCAGTTCGCCAAGATTAGACTTTGCTGTGGTAACACCTGTAGATGGTGCCATTGCCTTGTCAAGAAGCAGGTCGGTGGTGTTGCGGATATACGCATCGACAACGAGGTTAAGGCGATTGCCGAACATACTGAGGTCAAGACCAACGTTGTAGTTCATAGTACGTTCCCAGCAGAGGTCTATATTACCAATGGCAAGAGGCACAGCGCCAATTCCATACAGGTATTCATAGTTGTTGCTGTACTGGTACATGGTGATGGCCTGGAAAGGACTGAAGCTCACCTTACCAGTGTAACCCAAGCTACCTCTAACCTTGAATATGTCAAAGTGTTTGCTTATGTTCTTCATGAATGGCTCGTTCTTGATGTTCCATCCAGCACCACCTGACCAGAAGTGACCGTAACGGTTGTTCTCACCAAACTGTGATGAGCCAGTCATTCGCCATGTGACATCGGTGAAGTAACGGTTGCGCCAAGAGTAGTTGGCAGTGATGAAGGTACCCACATCAGCCGACTCAGCCAGATTGCCGAATGGTGCCTGACTAGTAGGATAGCCTGCGGCATTGCCTATGTATGAGTTCTTGTCGTTGAAGAATCCCACTGCCTGCATGGTCTTGCTGCTGGCATCAGAGTGGTTAATCTCCCATCCTGCATTGGCACTGATGAGCGACTCGTCTTTGAACATGTGGTTGAAGGCAAGCACCACATTGGCATTGTAGCTGGTGCCACGGCTGTCGGTCTGTGTGCTTGAACCCTTCTTGGTAAGGTCGGTAACATCTTTGAAATCGCGTGACTTAGGACTGCGGAAGATATCCACCCATCCTGTCTGACTTGTGATATTGAAATGTCCTGACAAGCGGAACATATTACTGATGTCCCAACGGAAATCGGTTGAGTTGGTAAAGGCATTGCTGCCATTGCGGCTGTAGCTGCCAAGGCTTGCCTCATAAAGAGGGTTGTCCTGATCCCATGCAAGGTCGGTGTTTGGAGTGCCGTCCTCGTTGTACATACGCTCATATGGGTTCATAAGAACATATTCTCCAAAAGAACCGTATGGAGTGTTCTGAGATTTAATCTCGGTGTATGTGGTGCGGTTAGACACCATTATAGAGTTGTTTATGTGATAGTCAAGTTTGAAACCAAGATTGTAGCGATGACGGTAGTCGTCCTTCATTACACCCTCGGTATTGGCAAAACGACCAGAGAGTTCGTAGCGTATGTTCTGAGAACCGCCGTATACTCTAAGAGAGTGGTCGTGGCTGAATGATGTTCGCGCAGGTTGTGCCAGCCAGTCACTGTTCTGTCCGGCTCTTACTGTTTTGTAGCGCTCGTTGAAAAGTTTGTCAAGCTCATACTGCTCCTCTATGTTGCCACCGGCATCATAGAGACCTGCCATCTGCTCATAGCGCAGTTTTTCCTCAGCATTGAGCACGTTGTAGTCGCCGAGCATAGGCACCTGCACATTACCTGTGAAGTTATATTGCACTCTAAGGGTTCCTTCGGCCAAAGGACGGCGGGTGATGACAATAACACCGTTGGCTGCCTTAGAACCGTAAAGGGCTGTTGCAGAAGCATCCTTGAGCACGTTGATGTTCTCAACCTCATTGATGTCAAGGTCATAGAGGTCTTGCATGGTAATCTCAGAACCGTCAAGGATAATGGTAGGCTGGTTAACGCTCTGACCTTCGTTGCTGAACGAGGTCATACCACGCAACACCAGTTCTGGCACCTGATTAGGATTTGAACCCTGACGGCTGTTCTCCACCATTGCCATACCAGGAGTAAGTGCTGCAATGGCTCCAATCAGGTTTACGCCACTAACCTTCTTCAGGTCAGCACCCTTTATCTGGGTCACAGAACCAGTAAAGGTTTTCTTGTTCATATTAAAGAAACCCGTTACAACCACGTCGTTAAGGGTAGTCTCATCTTCTTTCAGACGAACAACTACTCCATTCAACTGGTCGCGACCAGGCACCAGTACATGCACCTTATAACCGATATATGATATGTGCACCTCATAACTGCCTTTAGGAGCTGTTAAGGAGAACTTACCATCTATATCTGTAATGGCACCGCTTATCATTTTGCCCTTATCGGCTATCGACACAGTTACACCGATAAGAGGTTCGCCTGTTTGGTCGTCAAGGACAGTACCCGACACTTTTCCTGTCTGTTCGCTCTGTAACATCTGTTCTGGAGCCGCAGCTGATTCCACTGCCGACTCTGCATGCAGACCACATGTTGCAGTAGCAAGTGCGGTTGTCATAAACAGTCTGATAATGTTTTTGCTGAAAGGATTAGTCTTCATCCGTATATATATTAATAATGTATATTTAAAGGAATATAGGGTGGACGATATTATCCACCCTATATGTGTATTGAAAATTACTTAACCAGATATTTCTTACCGTTCATGATAACGATACCCTTGAAGTTCTTGCTTACTCTCTGACCAGAGAGGTTGTAAACTGGGGCGTTAACATTTACTACTGGCTTGGTTGTAACATCCTCGATGCCGGTAGACTCACCAACCTCGAGCTCCATAACGAAGCAAAGCTGCTCACCACTGTTTGTGAAGGTAATTGCGTTCAGCGGAGTATCGAAGGTGTATGAACGTACATCAGGATTTTCTGCATCCTTGAAGCACATCAGCTCACCGCCAGATGTCTCCTTGTCATAAGACACTCCACCAACTTCCTTCCAGAATGCAGGACGGTCTGTCTGTGCATCCTTGTTTACATAGCTGTAGAATGTAATCTTGGTTGCCACCTTGCCAGCTGGGAGTGTAAGAGTGTTCTGTGCACCGTTAGAGAGCTTGATACTCTTATACTTCTCACCGTTGATAACAATGTTTGATGCAGAACTGATAGACTTCTCTGTGTTACCAGTGATAGCCATTGTGTAACCAGTCTGAAGCTCAACCTCGTTGGCAGCATCAACACCTTCTGGGTAGAACAACATTACCTTCTCTGTCTCAATCTCCTCTGGCATAGCACCAACTGTAGCTACAACGTTAGAATAGAGAGCTGCTGCTGTTGTCTGATTTGTATTCCAATCGTATACGCTTACGCAGAAGTCATCAATAGAGAGAGTGCCATCCTCATTTACAGTAACTGTAAGTGGAGTAGTGCCAGCGTTCATGTCAAACATCTTGAAGTAGAGAGAACCTGGCTCGATTGTTGACAGGAATGCGTTAGTATCGATAGTAGCTGATCTTGGGTTCTCAGTTGATGGAGTAAGAGTGATACCACCATAGTTCAAACCAGTAACATCAACACCGAAGAACTTGGTTACAAGGTACAACTGCCATGCGTCGTTGTATTCAACAACCATTTCAAAGTTGTTTGGATATGTGTAAGCATCGTTGTAAACAGTGATGTTGCCAGCCTTAACTGTATATGTGTTAACCCAGTTGTATGGTTCTGGCTGTGGCTCTGGCTCAACAGCTGCACCAGATGTTGCTACTACATTAGAGTAGAGAGCAGCTGCTGTTGCCTGATTTGTATTCCAATCGAATACGCTTACGCAGAAGTCATCGATAGAGAGAGTGCCATCCTCATTTACTGTAACTGTAAGTGGAGTAGTGCCAGCGTTCATGTCAAACATCTTGAAGTAAAGAGCGCCTGGCTCGATTGTTGACAGGAATGCGTTAGTATCGATAGTAGCTGACTTAGGATTCTCTGTTGATGGAGTAAGAGTGATACCGCCATAGTTCAAACCAGTAACGTCAACACCGAAGAACTTGGTTATAAGGTACATCTGCCATTGCTCGTTGTACTCAACAACCATTTCAAAGTTGTTAGGATATGTATAGGCATTGTTGTAAACAGTGATGTTGCCTGCTTTTACAGTATAAGTGTTAGCCCAGTTAAATGGTTCTGGCTCAACAACAGCCTCCTGCTTTGTTGCTGTTACATTCTGGCAGAATGTTGCCAATGTGTTGGTCTGGGTATTGCTTGCATCAAATGTTGCATAAGCAACACAGAAATCATCAAGTTTGTATGTGCCATCCTCCTGGCGTGTGATTACCAGCGGAGAGGTGCCAAAGTTCATATCAAGCAAAGCAAGATACTCTGTTCCTGCAACGAGAGACTTCAACAGAGCGTTTGTGGCAATCTCTGCCTTGTTTGGATCGTCAGCAGAAGGAGTGAAGAGAATACCGCCGTAGTTGAGAGCAGTAACATCATTGTCCATGAACTTGGTTACAAGGTAGATGCCCCAGTCCTGGAAATACTGAACTTCCATCTCAAACTCTGCAGGAACTTCATACTGTGTCAATACCGGCATTGGATTGCCAACCTTTACCTTGTAAACACCGTCCCAAGTAACAGCTGCAGCATCGCCGCCCTGCTTCTTGGCTGTACCAGACATATACCACTGCAGATACTGACCCTTGTTTTCCTCGCTGATAGAATCCTGAGCGATGGTCATACCGCTATAGAGTGAGAGTGTGGTCTCGTTAACAAGGTTGAATTCAACTGTTCCTGGACGAACTTCACCATACATGTTTACAAGACCAATCTTGTTTTCAGCATCGAAGTATGTCTCGTTGAATGGAATAGTCAACTTCATACCATCAAATGTTGCAGTAAGAGCCAAAGGAGCAAAGTCGCCCAGCTTCATGCTGATGCTGTAGTTCTTCTTTGTTTCGTCTGTTGCAGTAATAGTCATGTCAAACTCTGTTGGCAGAGTTGAGTTCTCCATAACATCATAAGTGCCCTTGCCTGCTGTGAAATGCCAGTCACCGCTAAGGTCAACAACCTCGATGTTCTCTTCAGATACAAGTGTAAGCTTAACATCCTTGAATGAAGCGATGATAGTAGCTGAAGGCACGCTGTGGTCACATGTAACGAGAGTGAAATCAGGCAATGTGATAGTCTTAGTAGCATCGTCGTATGTATATTCGATACTGCTGTAGTTACCACTAAAAGGATAGATACCCTCTGCATTACTCATATAAAGACCGCCTTCCCACAAACCGTTACCGTTAGGGTTGGTAATCTTGATGGTTTTCTTTGCAGTGTCAATACCATTAATCTTCTGGAAATCGAGTGTGCTACCAGCAAGACCTTGTATCTCACCGTCATAGATGTTGTATGAGTCGGCTGTGATAACCACCTCACACTCACCTTTAAAATAGTCCTTGAATGACTGACCTGCCTCGGTAACAGTCATTGTAGACGTAAACTTGTAGGTACCGAACAAATCGGCAACCGATTCAACGGCAGCATTTGCTGGTATCACAGCAAAGAGTGCTGCAACAAGAGCAAATGTCCATTTAATAAGTGTACACTTTTTCATAAACTGTTTAATTAATAAAAATATTATTGTCTTTAATTGTATGTTATCCTTGTTGTCGTCTCTCCGACTTTACTTTCCAAGACCTTCGAGCAGTTCCACAACTCCACGTCCCTGACTTGGACGTGGCGCTCCATGCATATACAACTTACCCTCGGCATCGTATATAACGAAGAAAGGAATGCCTTTCACGTTAAGAGCCTCGCACAGGCTATTGTCTGGGTTATGCAACTGGTTGCCATGCATATTGAGCTGCTTCATCTTCTGTTTCCATGGACCTTCCTTTGCGTCTACAGAAACAGAAAGGAATACAACCTTGTCGTTCTTAAGCTCGCGCTCCATCTTCTGTAACATTGGCACTTCCTTTAGACAAGGAATGCACCATGATGCCCAAACATCAATGTATACATATTTTCCACGGAACTTAGCAAAGTCAACCACATTGCCCTGTGGGTCTTTTAATACCACATTCTCAGGGAATGGCTGTCCAGGAACAGTTGCCTTGCGTTTGGCAAAGTCATCAGCAAACTTAGGGTCAAGACCATATTTCTCTGTGGCCATACGAAGACGCTCCAGACCTTTGTCAAAATCATCTGTATAGTCATAGCGGTTGACATATCTTGTGGCGATATTATTCTTTACTATTTTCTTTAAGTCGGCATTTGTGTAATGCAACTCAAGATAAGTCATTGCGCTATCTAAATTATTTCTCTCTGGGAGTGCTGCATAGACAATGTCAGGAGTATTAGGGAATAATGCCGCAAGCTGAGAGTCTAAAATCTTATAAGGCAATGGCAGGATGTCCTTGCGCTTAAATGGAAGTTCGTCATATCTTAGCTTCAGGATACGAGGCAAGAACGAAAAACTGTCGTATGCACTGATATAACTCCAAATGTTAAGATATTCTTTCGTTGGATCTGAACAACCATAAATTTTACAAATGGAATCAGCGCTGGTTAAAAGTCTTTCTATAACGGCGCGGCTATAGTCGGCTCCCAATGCCGCATTTTTCCACAGCGCCTTGTTACATTCTATCAATACCGTGGCATATGCTGACAGTGCTTTGTTGTCGTTACTGCCTTCTGCTACAGAATTTTTCTTGTTGTTGAAATCAAATCCCAGTTTGAGTGTCTCATCGCCGGGCTGATAAATTGGCTGTATTAACTGAGAGTAACCTTTGACAGATATAAGGTTGTAAAAGCCACTTTGACTTTTTTCAACAGAGCCTTTATAGGTTTTGTTCTCACAAGTTAGCTCTGTAACCTTTCCGTTTTCACCCATTGGCATTATCATCACCTTTCTATCGGTTGTGTCGTCAACATTGATGATGACGTTTAATGCATCCTGTGCTTGCAGCAGTCCTGGCATACAGCAGAGAACTGCAAATAACATAAACAATCGGTAATAATTTTGCATAAATATTCTGGGTTTGTTATTTAATAATGTGCAAAGATAGTGTATTTATTTCATATGAACAAGAAACATAGACTATTTTGATAGAAAATATATAAACTATTGATTTTGCATTATAAGATAAGCTGCGTTTTCGCTCAACTTGCATTACCTTTTGAGAAGGTAAGCTGCGTTTCGGACGTGCTGTTGAGTGAAGCGAAAAATAAAAAATAAATGGCACAGTTGCATAAGTCCGTGGCAATATAATCATGTTATCCAAAGATCAT
>X430_Giraffe__coassemble_269_pt1 | contig 12172 bp, 9 predicted proteins | sample X430_Giraffe__metabat2_high_PE_008 | metagenome-assembled genome bin X430_Giraffe
ACCTACCCCTATCCCCTCCCGAAGGGAAGGGAACTGAAAGCCCCCTGCAATTCTGGGAGTTCAGGAGTTCAGGAGTTCAGACGTATGCCTGACACGCAATCGCTAAACGTTAATCGCTCATCGTTAATCGTTCATCGTTCAACGTTAATCGTTAATCCCTCAACCACATAAATACACTAACGGTTTAGCAAATTTAACAATCCTTTTTTTATACCTAACAAAAAAAATCATTAATTTTGCATAGTGTATGTATACCATAACAAAAACAACTGACTATGAAATTTTCATGCCGTATAACCTTAACTGCCATATTCCTACTGCTATGCAATATCTGCGTGGTGGCAAATAGCAATGCTCAGGTTGACACTACAGCCGAGAGAATATTTGCCGACATGCGTAAATATTTTAATACAGACCAACAAACAGAATTATATAATGCCGCTGACGAGTTTCGCACTCACGCCCTGAAGGTTGGCAATATTGGCAACTACTATAAAGGATGGGAAACAGAAGTATTATACGACATAAACTTCAACCGCTTTTATCAGGCAATGAAGAAAACACAGCGCATGTCGTACGAGATGAGACAGCGCAACGACAAGGAATATTTCTTCAACGCCACTCACCTCATTGGCATTATCCATTCTATACAAGGCAACAACAAAGAAGCAATAAAAGCTTTTAAAAAAGCACTGACAGAGGCCGATGTGACAGACAGCACAAAGATGATGTCTATTTATATTGACCTTGCCAATGTGGAGATGGAGCACAACCAGACATTATCACTAGAATATGCTGACAAGGCACTCTCGCTGATTGACAGGGAGAAAATGCCATACCAGTATAGCGACGCAATGGCATTTAAGACCATCATAGCGTTTGTGAAAAAAGACTGGGACTTGGTAAACCAATGCTATGAGAAGTATCTAGACGTGCAGAAAACAGACTCTGCAATGTTCAGCATGACATACTACCGCTATGCCACACTTGGAAAACTTGCTGCCGATGGCAAATACACCGAAGCCGCAGCGATGGCCAACGAGATGACCAACATAGACAAGTATAAGTTCCTGATGCTTGTCTACGAGGCTGCAGGCGACACTGCCAAGGCTTATTTGGCACAGAAGGATTATATTACTGTGAAAGACTCCATAACGCAAAACATAAGAATGGAGGAATTGCAAGGGGCGGCTCACGACCTTGAGGTGGCATCACATATCAGCGAGACTCGCAAGACCAAAGCCATTAATATAATATTGTGCATTGTTTTCATAGGTGCTGGATGCATCATCTCAGTACTGGTTTTCCATTCCCGCAAGCGCAAGCAATATACCAAGGAACTGGAACAGAAAAACAAGGAGCTGACAGAAGCAAGAATTGAGGCGGAAAAGGCCGAGGACCTTAAACTGAGCATCATGAAAAACATGAGTCACGAGATACGCAGTCCGCTGAATGTTATCTCGGGCTTTGCTCAGGTTATAGGCAACAGCGAATTCCAAATGACGGAAAGTTTGAGAGCGGAGCTGGCGGGCATGGTACAGAAAAGCACCGACAGCATAACAAACATTCTGAACGAGTTGCTGGACATCTCTGACAATGGCGCAAAATATGGAAAGGTGAAATACAACGAGGAAAACCTGTTGGCCATTTGTCGTGAGGCGGCTGAGAAATGCAGAAAAAAGGTTGTGCCAGGCATAGAAGTTAATGTGGCATCGGCACTCCCCGACGACTTCATGTTTATCACCAACCGCGAGGAACTGCTCAAGGCCATGGAATGTATTCTGGACAACGCAAGGAAGTTTACAGAAACAGGTTCAATAACAATTGAGAGCAGAATGGTTGACAACGGAAATCAATTAGAAATAAGTATCACCGACACAGGATGCGGCATTGAGGAGGGAGAGGAAGATTTAATTTTCGACCATTTCTATAAATCAGACAAGCACAAGGAAGGCATTGGCCTGGGACTTACGCTTGCCCGAAGAATCATCTACCACTTGAATGGAAATCTCACCCTCGACACAAACTATAAGAATGGTGCACGATTCTTGATTACTTTGCCGATGGAAGGGTAGGAGGTAGGAGTTAGGAATGAGGAGTTAGGAGTTAGGACTGCGAAGCTGATGAGCGTAAGCGAACTAATGAGGAGTTAGGAGTTAAAGGGAGTTAAATGGAGTTAAAGGCCATTACTATCTAGTGCAAATAACTTGTTTACTCGTCAACTTGTCAACTCGTCTACTAAATAAAACAACTTGTCAACTTAAGAACTTAAAACCTCAAAACCTCAAAACCTGCATACAATATTCAACCACCGCATGCCGGTGAGTGATGAAGATAACGGTTTTGTCGTTGTCACGAAGAATATTTTCAAGCAGCTTGCGCTCTGTATCAGGGTCGAGCGCACTGGAAGCCTCATCAAAAATCATCACACTGCGATTGCGCAATAATGCACGCGCAATGGCTATGCGCTGAGCCTGCCCCTCGCTTAGTCCACCACCCGACTCAGATATCTTTGTTTCCAAACCGTCAGGCAGTTGCATGACAAAACCAGCACACGACTTTTCCAGTGCTTCCCTTATCATTTCATCTGTTGCTTCAGGATTACCAAGCATAAGATTATCGCGTATGGTTCCGCTAAGCAACGTGTTGCCCTGTGGCACATATACAAAATTGCATCGTGTTAGCGGTGACACCTCTGTCTCATTTTCATTATTATATATACAAACCTTTCCATCCTGCGGACGTACCAGCGACAATATCATGCGCACAAGCGTGGTCTTTCCCGCTCCCGTTTCGCCAAGCACAGCTGTGCAAGTGCCTGGTTTGAAATCAAACGTAAGATTATCAACAACCTTTTTATCTGGTTCGTCGGCATAGGCATAGGTAACACCAGTGAGTCTGATGCCGCATGGAGCCTGCACCAGCCGCTGCTCGCCCTGCGCCTCTAATGGCATCTGTTCCAGTTCCATCAATCGCTCGGCAGCCGTAAGCACACTAACAAAGGCTGGAGCCAGCTTTGTTATGTCGCGCGCTGGTCCTTGTATGCGGTAGACGAGTTGCAGAAAGGCTGTCATAGCACCAAAGGTTATCGTGCCTTCATATAGCCGTACTGCACTCCAGAGGAAAGCCACAAGATAGCCAGAGGCAAAGCCTGCATTAAGAATAAGGCGCGAGAAAACAGAGAACTTAGTTTTTCGGCGCACCCTATGGCGCAGTTCGGTATGAGTGTCGCCCAATCGGCGCACCATCATATCATCACATTCTAGGGTCTTAACAACCATACGGTTTTGCACGGTCTCGGTGAGTATGCTCTGCACCTGACTGTCGCTGTTGCGCACATCACGAGAATACTTGCGCATCCTGCCTACATAGAGTCGACTAAGAAGCATGAACACAGGTAATATGCCAATAGTAACAAGAGCCAGATAGGCATCCATGTGAGCAAGATAGCAGAAAGCGCCAATGAAGAGCGCTACAACGGAAAGAGCATTGGGCAGGGTTTCCGTGACAAACACCACTACGCTGTTGACATCCATCTCAAGACGATTGATAACATCGCCGCTATGCATCCGCTCCTTGCTCTGCCACTCTGAGCGCAACAAACGGTCGAGCATCTGCTGTTGCATGCGGTTCTGCGCCTTTACGCCAAGTATATTCCTTATCCATGTGCGCGAAATATTGATGGCGAAATCGCACAATATAAGAGCAGCCATTATGCCAACAGCCCAAAACAGCGACCCGCTGACCGCATGCGAGGCAATATCAATAGCATTCTGCATAGCCCATACCGTGGAAAGGCTTACAGCAACGCCAAGCAGACCCAGCAAGGCATTGAGCGCCACCTGCAGTCTGTTTCCCTTCAGGGCTTTCCACAGCCAAGGGATAATCTGGCGTATTGATATATTGTTGGCAAATTTCATTATCATCCTCTTATGTCTGCTCCCCACATCATCTTATCGCGCAGCGTCGGGAAGTAGTTCTTGCCCATACGCTTAATAATCCTCACTGAATATGGGGCCTTACGTAGTATCAGCGTTGTGCCTTCATTGCATGTCTCGGAACGTCCATCGACGGCAACAAGGAAGTTATGGCTGCGGCTCTCTACCTTCAGCTCAATCTCTGAGTTATCGGGAATAACTATCGGACGGGCATTTAGGCTATGAGGGGCAACGGCTGTAAGCAGAAAAACATTTGTGCCAGGCGCTATTATCGGTCCGCCATTAGACAGGGAATAAGCTGTTGAGCCAGTTGGGGTGCTCACAATCAGTCCGTCGGCCTGAAACGTGGTAAGGTATTCTCCGTTGATGTTAGTGCGAATCGAAATCATTGAGGCATTGTCACGTTTCAGTATAGCTATATCATTAAGGGCGCAGCAACCTCCTTCAAGTGGTTTGCCATCAACAGATATCTGCAGAACCTCACGTTCCTCAACAGAATAAGAGTCGGCATAAAGCGCCGACAGGCACTGCTCTATCTCATCGGGACGGACATCGGCAAGAAATCCCAAGCGCCCCATATTAACTCCTAATATTGGTATTCGCTTGTCGGCCACTCTGGCTGCTGCCATAAGAAAGGTGCCATCGCCTCCCATAGAGACAACAAAGTCGGCATCGAAATCATCGCCTTCAAACACTTGTGTCGCGTTAACCTCCAAATGTTGCTCAACAGTAAGAAAATCATAAAACTCCTTGTCTACATAGATATCTGCTCCTTTCTCATAAAGAAAAGACAGAATCTTGGGTACGGAGGCAGACTTATGTGCCTGATATGTATTGCCGAAAATGGCAAAACGAAGTTTTCTTGCTGACATATTTTTATCTTTATTCCACTTAATGCGGATTTTTCATAAACATTTCGTATTTTTGCATGCAAAAGTACAGATTTTTGACGAGAACAAGATAAAACAAACTAAATAAATAAGGTGAAATGACGAAATTAAGCGTAAACATCAACAAGGTAGCGACTATTCGCAATGCGCGCGGCGCAAATAATCCTAATGTGCTTAAAGTGGCATTAGACTGTGAGATGTTTGGAGCACAGGGCATCACTGTGCATCCACGACCAGACGAGAGGCATATCCGCTACCAGGATGTGAGAGACATCAAACCGCTTATAACAACAGAACTGAACATCGAGGGCAACCCGATTGACAAATACATAGAACTGGTATTGGAGACTCATCCTACTCAGGTTACTCTCGTACCCGACGCTGACGACCAGATTACATCTAACCATGGATGGGACACAAAGGCAAACAAAGCATTCTTGTGTGATGTGATTGGCAGATTCAAGGAGGCGGGCATACGAACATCTATCTTTGTTGACCCAGACGTGGAGATGGTTCACCATGCCAAGGAGTGTGGCACCGACCGCATAGAGCTTTACACCGAACCGTATGCAAGCATGTATCCTACAAACCGTGAGGAGGCAATAGCTCCATTCGTGGATGCTGCCATTGCCGCACGCGAGCTTGGATTAGGACTGAATGCTGGTCATGACCTTAGTCTTGAGAACCTTCACTATTTCCACCAGATGATTCCATGGACAGACGAGGTGAGCATTGGTCATGCATTGGTGTGCGACGCTCTTTACATGGGTTTGCGTGAGACTATAAGACAGTATCTAAAGTGTTTAGAATAATCATATTATGAAAAAAGCATACGTATTCATGGCCAACGGCTTTGAGGATATCGAGGCTATTGGCACAATAGACATTCTGAGAAGAGGCGGTGTGGATGTTAAGACAGTTAGCATCACAGGTGATTATGCAGTAGAGTCTGCTCATGGCATCTCAATAGAGGCTGACATGAAGTTTGAGGAGGCTGACTTCAATGATGCTGATGCACTGGTATTGCCGGGCGGTCTGCCTGGCGCAACCAACCTGAACGACCACGAGGGTGTGCGCAATGCTTTAGTGGCACAGGCAGAGAAAGGCGGCATCGTGGCTGCTATCTGTGCGGCTCCTTTGGTGCTGGGCGGCTTAGGACTGGTGAAAGGCAAGCGCGCCACATGTTATCCTGGTTTTGAGAAATACCTTGATGGTGCGGAATACACTCATGAACTATGCACCGTTGACGGCAATATCACAACTGGAGAGGGGCCAGGCGCAACGTTCGACTTCGCTTATGCTCTGCTCAAGCAACTTGTTGGCAACGACACCGTAGCTCAGTTGCAGGAGGGTATGATGTACAACCATCTTTTGGGAAAATAAGAATGGACTACATAATAATCGTGGCTGGCGGTAAGGGACTGAGGATGGGCAGTGATATTCCAAAGCAGTTTCTACCTGTTGGCGGTCTGCCTGTGCTGATGCACACGATAAAGCGTTTCCGAGAATATTCTCAGGAGATGCAGATTATTCTTGTATTACCAGAGGCACAACAGGATTATTGGCATGGCTTGTGCAAGGAATATGCTTTTGATGTGGAGTATATGCTTGCCAATGGCGGTGAGACTCGTTTCCATTCGGTGAAGAATGGACTTGACATGATTCCTGATGATGCCGAAGGAGTGGTTGGTGTGCACGATGGCGTAAGGCCATTCCCTGCACTTGAGGTTATAGAGCGTTGCTACGAAACAGCGAAACAGACTGAGGCGGTAATACCTGTGATACCGGTAGTAGAAACTCTCCGCCATGTCGTTAATGTTTACTGCGACAGTGTCGCAGTAAACAATGTCTCAGTAAACAGCAGCATTACCGTCCCCCGCAACGACTACCGCCTGGTGCAAACACCACAGACATTTACCGTAAGCCTGCTGAAAAAGGCATACCAGCAACCATACAATGACAACTTTACCGACGACGCATCGGTAGTGGAGGCTATGGGAAGAAGCATCACACTGGTGGAAGGAAATCGCGAGAACATAAAAATCACAACTCCTTTCGACCTTACTGTTGCCGAAGCGCTTTTTAATGCTTAATTCATAATGCTTAATGCATAATGCTTAATTCATAATGCTTGATGCTTAATGCATAATGCTTAATTGGGTATGTGTTGCCTAACTCATAATTCAAAACTCATAATTCATAATTAATAATTCATAATTAATAACATTGAATATATTAACCCAAGACATACAGTATTTACCTGGTGTAGGACCAAGCCGGAAAAAGATTCTCACAACAGAGTTGGGGATAGAAACATTCGGTGATTTGTTGATGTATTTTCCTTATAAATACGTTGACCGCAGTCGTCTGTATACCGTTAAGGAACTTACTGGCGACATGCCTTTTATTCAGGTTAAAGGGAGAATATTGAGTTTTGAGACTTTTGAAATGGGTCCGCGCAAGGAACGCGTGGTGGCGCATTTCAGCGATGGCACAGCAGTAATGGACCTTACATGGTTTAATGGAGGGAAATTCGCAAAGAAAACATACAAGACAAACACCGAATATATTGTATTCGGCAAACCAACAATATTTAACGGACGCATCAACGTGGTGCATCCAGACATTGACCCAGCCGATGGATTTGAACTATCGGGCATGGGACTGCAGCCATACTACTCTACAACAGAGAAAAGCAAGAAAAGCAGTCTTACATCAAGGGCTATAGAGAAACTGACAAAGGTGCTGGTGGAGAAGATTGGCAATCAGTTGCCTGAGACCCTGCCCGACTTTATCACAGGTAAGCTGCATCTGATGTCACGCAGCGACGCTCTGCGCATTGTTCACTATCCGAAAGACGCAAGAGAACTGGAAAGGGCGCGGTTGAGACTGAAGTTTGAGGAACTGTTTTATGTTCAATTGAACATTGTTCGCTATGCCAGCGACCACAGGCGCAAATACCGTGGATATATATTCAACCGCATTGGCGAAAATTTCAATGGTTTCTATCACAACAACCTGCCATTCTCACTTACCGAAGCACAAAAGCGCGTGATAAGGGAGATTAGACAAGATATGGGCAGTGGCAGACAGATGAACCGCCTGCTACAGGGTGACGTAGGCTCTGGCAAGACACTCGTGGCACTGATGTCCATGCTTATTGCGCTTGACAATGGTTTTCAGGCTTGCATAATGGCGCCTACCGAAATACTTGCAGAACAGCATCTTGCCACCATAAACGATTTTCTTAAAGGGATGGACATAAGGGTGGAACTGCTCACTGGCATTGTGAAAGGCAAGCGCCGTGAGGCGGTGCTCGAAGGACTGAGAAACGGAGACATAAAGATTCTTGTGGGCACTCATGCCGTTATAGAAGACACTGTGCAATTTGCGCAACTCGGCATGGTTGTGGTGGATGAACAGCACCGCTTTGGTGTGGCCCAGCGCGCAAAGCTATGGAGCAAGAACACCAATCCTCCTCATGTGCTCGTGATGACAGCCACACCTATACCGCGCACACTGGCAATGACATTGTATGGCGACCTTGACGTGAGCGTTATAGACGAGTTGCCACCTGGACGCAAACCTATTGTCACTCAGCATGTCTACGACAGCAAGATGACCACTTTGTACGACGGAATCAGAAAACAGATAAATCTTGGCAGACAGGTTTATATCGTTTATCCTCTGATAGAGGAAAGCGAGAAGATAGACCTCAAAAACCTTGAAACTGGTTTTGAAATGCTCAGTCGCGTCTTCCCTGAGTTCAGGCTCAGCAAGGTTCACGGCAAAATGAAATCAAAGGAGAAGGAAGATGAGATGCAGCGTTTTGTGAGCGGCGAGACACAGATTCTTGTTGCCACCACCGTTATCGAGGTAGGTGTAAATGTGCCTAACGCATCGGTAATGGTGATTCTTGACGCCCAGCGTTTCGGTTTGTCACAGTTGCATCAGCTGCGCGGACGAGTGGGCCGAGGAGCGGAACAATCGTATTGCATCCTCGTGACAAACAATAAGTTGGCAGACGACACACGCAAGCGCATTGACATAATGTGTGACACCAACGACGGTTTCCGCATTGCTGAAGCCGACCTGAAGTTGAGAGGTCCTGGCGACCTGGAAGGCACACAACAGAGCGGCATGGCCTTCGACCTGAAGATTGCCGATATTGCCCGTGACGGACAGATTGTTCAGATGGCACGCGACGAGGCGCAGGCTATCATTGACGACGACCCAACTTGCGAGAAAGAACGCTATGCCATGCTATGGAACAGACTCAGAGAATTGCGCAAAACAGATATCAACTGGGCTGCAATATCTTAGCGAAAGTGTTAATATTCATATAAATAGTGTTAATATTGACATTTGCAAGCATCAACTTTATCTATAATTATAAAATATTTAGTACCTTTGCACCGTAATTTTTACTGATATGCACTGGGATGGCGTGTATAATTGGATTTTTAATTATTCCGCACATTATCCTGTGTGCCTTTTTCGTATTGAACAATAACGGTTTATGACTATAAAGAAATTGAAATTTTATGTTGTTTTAGCCTGTGCCATTATCTGTTCTGCCTCTGTAAAGGGTCAGGATCTTTTGGCCAGTCAGGCACCCATCGACAGGACTATGAAAGCTGTTGACTCTGTTGCGCTCAGAAAAATTGTTAATGATGAGCTTATGGAGTCACCTTCTATCAACCTGTATGATGGTTGGGATAATGAGTTCGGATATCGCGGCGCCGTGCTACCTGACTCATTCCGCATAGACTTGCGCGATTTCTATATGCCAACCGACAGACAGAAGGTTACATCAAACTTTGGTTACCGCTGGCGTCGTCAGCATAAAGGCATAGACGTTAAGGTTTACATTGGCGATACTATACGTGCGGCATTCAGTGGAAAGATTCGTATTGTAAAATATGAGCGCCGCGGATATGGCAAGTACGTTGTAATACGCCACCACAATGGCTTGGAGACAATATATGGTCACTTGTCAAAATGGCTTGTAGAGGAGAACGACGAGGTAAGAGCAGGTGACCCAATAGGACTTGGCGGCAACACAGGACGCAGCACTGGCTCACATCTGCATTTCGAGACTCGCCTTTGCGGTGTAGCATTCAATCCTGCACTGTTATTCGACTTCCACAATCAGGACGTTATCGGCGATTACTATATGTTCCGCAAGAAAACATATCAGGCAGAGTCAAGCGTGGCTAACAGACTGCGTGGTGCTGGTGCGCTTGGCGGAAAGAACAACGAGGAAATGGCCCGCGTAATAGAAAAGGCACAGAATGGTCCTGCACCAAAAGACATACGCTATCACAAGGTTAAGAAAGGCGAGTCGCTTTCAACTATTGCACGCAAACGCGGCACAACGGTTAAAGCCCTCTGCGACCTCAACCGTATTGGCACTCGCACACGACTGATGCCTGGTCAGATTCTGAAATACAACTAACACATTATTATATATAATAGAAGCCACATTGCAAAAACAATGTGGTTTTTTCTTTTATATTCCATCTTACATTCCAACAAAGGCATCAGCCTCCGACAGCGTGTCAATCTTTCCAACATCCATGAGCCGAAGGTCATCTTTCAGTTTGCCTCTTATATTAACCTTATCGCAAACATCAAGATAGAAATCCATTACGCCAAACCTGTCAGGCCATTGGTCCATAAGACTAAACAAACGAGGCGAGAAAAGGTGAATACCCGAGAAAGCATACATGTTTAACCGAGACAGTTCTATAGTATGAACCCAATCGTAAGGACTACGGCGCTCGCCAGTCTCTATGTTTGTCCAGCCCACCAGACGCATATCATCATCAAAAAGCAGATAACGTTTGGTTTTTCTGTTGCTGACAAGCAACACAGCATCGGCATCAGCATTTGATGAATAGAAATCATGGAGGTTCACATTACTCAAGATATCAACATTATGAATAAGCACAGGAGACGCAACATCAAAATGAGCACTTGCATGCTTAATGCCTCCTCCTGTCTCAAGGAGCATTTCTGTCTCATCAGAGATTCTCACATCCATTCCCATATTATCGATATCCTTTAGATAATCAGTAATCTGGTCAGCGAAATGATGTACGTTTATAACCACACGCTCAAAGCCTGCCTTCTTAATCTTATCCATCACATGCCACAACAAAGGTTTGCCAGCCACTGGGACCAGCGCCTTTGGCATTGTGTCAGTTAGCGGCTTCAACCTTGTGCCAAGTCCTGCCGCAAATATCATTGCTTGCATCATAAGTGCAAAGGTAACAAATTCGTCAGATAATTATTTATATTATTAAACTAATTTCAAATAAAAACGTCATAAGGTTACTACTCCTAAATAATGTTAAGGTTTTTAATAACAATTACAAGTATATTTCTCGCATTATCAATCAATGCACAGAAATATAATATAACAGGAATTGTGTGTGATGGCGAGACCAACGAAAGACTTGATCGCGCCACAATACAATTGCTGCGACCAGACAGTTCATATATCTCAGGTGCACTTTCTAATACAGAAGGCATTTTCAGCATCAAACCCCAAAAAGAAGGCAGTTACATATTAAAAGTGTCATTCATTGGAATGAACGCTGCATTTCGCAATGTCACCTTATCATCAAAGCAGACAAAGGCTGAGTTGGGAGTGATTAAGATGAGCAGCAACGCTATTTTGCTTAAAGAGGCTGTTGTAACATCAACCGTGCCAAAGGTTGTTGTTGTTGAAGACACATTCATCTACAACAGCGCAGCCTATCGCATACCAGAAGGCTCTGCCGTTGAAGCACTTATCGAGCGACTGCCAGGCGCAAAGATAGACGAGGAAGGAAAGATTACCATCAACGGCAAAGAGGTAAGGAAAATAAAGCTCGACGGCAGGGAGTTTATGCTCAACGACACAAAGACCGCAATAAAGAACCTGCCCGCGGCCATCATCGACAAGGTTAAAGCATACGACGAGAAAAGCGATATGGCACAGCTCACTGGCATTGACGACGGCGAAGAGACCACAGTGCTCGACTTCAACGTGAAGCGTGGCATGAACAAAGGCATGTTCAGCAATATCAACGCTGGCTATGGCTCATACGACAGATATTCTGGCAGAGTGATGCTGTCAAGATTTGCCGGCGACCTGCGCCATGTGGTCATGGGCAACGCCAACAACACCAACGGCATGGGTTATGGCGGCAGGCGTGGCGGTGGCGGCGGCGGCAGAAACGGACTGCAGTCGTCAAAAAGCGGAGCCGTGAACATCAGTTACGAAAAACGCAGAAAACTAAAGGTTGACGGTTCGATACAGTGGAACCATTCTGGCAATGACAACCAATCAAAAAC
>X430_Giraffe__coassemble_279_pt1 | contig 11876 bp, 3 predicted proteins | sample X430_Giraffe__metabat2_high_PE_008 | metagenome-assembled genome bin X430_Giraffe
ATGAAGAATGAAGAATAATAGGAGATAGAAGACATTTGCATGTCAAGCATACGTCTGAACTCCTAATAAAATGAAGAATGAAGAATGAAGAATAATAGGAGATAGAAGACATTTGCATGTCAAGCATACGTCCTATAACTTCTTAGCGAAGCGATAACTTCCTATAACTCCCTTTAACTCCTAAAATAATAAAGCATACGTCTGAACTCCTACACTCCTTCACTCCTTCACTCCTTAAAAAACAACTCGTCAACTAAAAATATATATATGAAACTATACAGGTCCCTTACCACGATGATAATATTCTTGCTCAGTACGCTGTGCGTATTGGCGCAGGAGGTGATAGTGACATTAGCTCCTAAACAGCAAGTGTTGCCACCACAGGTGCTGCTTTATGTTGCAGACCCAGGTAAGTATTTTACCGTAACGCTTACCAATACCACTCAGGAAGTGCAGACCGTATATCTCGGCATGCAGATGCAGCAGGTGAACCCTGCCTCAGACCTTGCCATCGCTACGCCAGCAAACAGACAACCAAAACAGCCATTCACAATACAGCCGAGCGGAACATATCAGCTTAGCTCTATTGAGATGAAGAAACTCTTCGACCATATACCTTCAAGTGAGATACAATGCCCGCCAAGTCTTTTTGGCGACTATACCAACGGCTCTTTCGGATTACTGCCAGAGGGTACATACAGCGCTCAGATAACGGCATATAAATGGAAATATCCACAGTATGTCTCTCCTGTTGTGGCAAGTAATCCTACTGGTGGAAAATGTAATTTCATAGTATGCTATAGGGCACAGGCGCCACAGTTCCTTACCCCTATGGCAACATCGTTTGCAGAAAATGACATAGCAGAGGTTGACCCGTTCATGGCTCAGTTCACATGGACCATGCCAACGATAACATGTGGTTCTAGTTTCAACACCTATACCTACGATTTCAGAGTTGTTGAGTTGATGGAGAACCAGGAACTGGATGTGGCTATGGACCGCAATCCAGTGGTTTATCAGGTAAAGGGATTGAGAACTAATCTCTGTGCAATACCTACTAATATTGTTACAAACAAGTTCCTTGCAGGCAAGAAATACCTTGCTCAGGTAACAGCCAATGCAAGTAATGCAGGAGCAATGGACTATGTAATGATTGAGAACAATGGTAAAAGCACATATAAGCTGTTCAGAATAAAAACAGATGTCAACGACATACCTGTGCCAGAGGTATCACAGCCAGAACCGCAACCTGAGCCCACACCAACACCTGAACCAGAAAAAGAGGAAGAGTCTGACGAGGCTATATTATTGTGGGGAAAGTCAGACGTGCAGGACAGTCTTTATAGCGATGCTCTCTATAACTTCCGCAATCCAACCATCACCACACCATCTTACGATGACTTTGGTGCACGAAAACAATTCCTTCGCAGCGATATAGCAGTTACATGGCGCGAGGTATGGCATCTGGGCGGTGAAGGCTTGCAGCCCGATACATTGACATTCGATTATGAGGTTCAGCTATTCAATGGAGGTCAAGTCATCAACAAGGAGGAAGTGCTCAAGACATCCCCTATATATAATAAGGTAATAAAGGGAACGGCAGAACTTACCGATACCATCCGTTGGGACAGTATTGCTGAAAATATCAAGGAGAAAGACTACCTGGTGCTTCGCGTAAAACCAATTTGCACTAATGCTCCTGATTCTACCGTCGCTTTCCATCATGACAGTCTTAATGTCTACGACTTCGCAATAGTGGAAGCTCTGTCAAAGCAATATTTCCAGTGTTCTAATAGGGTTAATATTGAGAATGAGACACCTACGACAGCCAGCGCCGATGACCTGACTGGTCAGGTAGTGAAACTTGGTGAGTACGAGCTTACCATCGACGAGATAAAGAAAGGCAGCAAGGACGATACTTGGGAAGGTAAAGGCCGTGTGGAATGGAATCCGCTTGGCACAAAGGTCATGGTTTGTGTTAAGTTTGAAGACTTGAAGATTAATACCGATAATGTAGTCTTTGCCGGTGAGGCCAAGTCTTATTCGAACGATAAGAACAGCAACAACGATATCGTAGAAAAACTGTTCAGCGACTGGGGTATAGACAATTATCTCACCAACTCAGCCATACCATACGCCGATTATATCTCAGAAGAGGTTAAGGGCAAGGCAAAGGGACTTGCTGAAGAACTCGACCTGAGCAAGTATTATGAGTATGTAGTTGTTGGACAGAACGTATGGAATGCCATAGGCAGTCAGAATATCGACGAGCTCTATATGCCTATTGCACTGCCAGAGAGCATGACAGAGAATAGTCCGGTGAACATACAAATCTCAACGATGAAGTTTGCTGCTACTCACGCCACGATGGACCTCATCGGTGAGTTTGTGTTGCCAGACTGTGATGTGCTGCAAGACCAGATTCTCGTGTTCGGTGCTCCGCGTTTGTGTATCTCTCCGGATAGAATCCTGCCGGAGTCTGGTACATTGGCTTTGCTTGCCGATCTTACACTCACCGACCCTGACTCTGATTTCGACTGCACGTTCAAGGCACCGAAAGACCCGCTGAAACCAGTTGACGGTTGTTACGTTGCTTGGCATGCCGATGAGTTTGAAATGCTCGGCATAGACGTTGACATGAAGATTCCTGGTCTGAAAAAGGAAGTGGATGGAGTGCTGACCGATGAGAATCCGGTGTTGAACATCAAGACAAGCATTGCCGACTGGGAAGACTGGATGGTGGACAACGTTTCTATGGACCCATTCCAGGCTGAAGACCTACCAGGATGGACGTTTACCGTTGAGAATATTGTTTACGACCACTCCGACTATCGCAATTCGGCTCATTTGGGTAAGTTCCCAGCCAACTATGACAAGTCGAAGACAATGCGTGCCGGCGATGTACTGACATGGCAAGGACTTTACATAAAGGAAATCAGCGTTAAGATGCCAAAGTCTTTGGAGTTTGGTACTTCTGGCGACAAGCGTCTGAAGATATCAGCCAACGACATGTTCTTCGATGACTCTGGTGCTACGCTCGTAATTAGTGCAGATGATATCCTTTCTGCTAAGACAGGTAAGGCTGGTGGCTGGGCGTTCTCGCTCGACAAAGTTCATGCAAGTTTTGTTCAGAACAACTTCAACGACTGCGGATTCAGCGGTAAGTTTGAAGTGCCGCTGCTTGACGGCAAGATGGGTTACAGTTGCCAGATAATGAAGGTCAGTGACATCGAGAATGCGCCGGCTGGCAACTATGCCTATATCTTCAAGGTGCAACAGGTAGATGACTTGAAGCTTGACTTCTTCCTGTCAACGGCAGAATTCAACAAGGACTTGACCTATATGCTTGTTGAGGCTGTGCCAGAGAAGAATGAGCTGAAGACACGTGTTGAGTTGCTTATGACTGGCGACCTCTCTATTGGTGGAGAGGCAATGCAGGCGAAGATGAAGAGTCTGAATCTTAGCTTCGACCTCCCAGGTATTCACTTCTCTAAGATGCGACTGGCAAACTGTCCTGTCTGGGAGTCGAAGTTTGACGATATCAAGGAGTTGCAGAAAGCCAAGGATAACACCAAGTCTATCCTTACCCTTTACAAAGGCAAGGAGTTCAATATAAAGAATAAGTTCTATTTCAGCACCGGACAATGGTCGTTGGCATCAGAGGCTAAGAAACTTGGTCCGTTTGAATTGTCGCTTGATAAGTTCGACATGCAATACAACAATGACTTGTTGGAACTTGGCATAAAGGGTACGGTTAAATTAATTGAAGGAATAGACCTCAGTGCCAGTGCAGGTCTCACTATTCAGGCTAAGCTGTCTGGTGTGTCTAACGTAGCCAAAGATTTTGATTTCTCTAAGATAGATTTCAGTTATCAGAGTACCAGATTCGACGAGGCATCGTTTAACAGTTCGTTTGCCGGAATGAAACTGAGCGGTTCGCTTACGGCATCTAACGATAAGAAATACGGCAAGGGTTATAAGGGTAAACTTGAATTTGTGATGCCTGGCGACCTCTTCACCGCTAAAGCCGAGGGCGGTTATTATGAACTTTCAGATTACCGTTGGGGATACTTCCTCGCATCGGTAGGCAGTTCTACGGGTATTCAGATTCCGCCAGTCGCCATCACAGAGATTTCCGCAGGCTTCTATTTCAACTGTATTCGTAAGTCGGCAACAACAGTAGAACCTCAAAAGGGCATCATTGGAGTTGTGGCAGGTCTTGGCTTAGCACCAGCCGGAGGCAGTAAGGAACTGTTTAACGGTAAGTTTGAGATGACTGTGGTTTACGACAAAGACTACAAGGGCAAAGATGGAAAGAAGGGCCGTCTCACCACCTTTATGCTCACTGGCGACCTGAAAGCCGTGTCAGGCATGATTAATTCAAAGGCCACCATTGTATATCAGGAAGATGATATTGATAAATATTTTGCCCTCAACATTACCGTCGATGCCAAGGCCGATGGATTGGGCGGGGTAAGCACAGCTGTGACAAATATGTCTTCTACACTGTCTGATATGCAAAAAACACTGAATTCGAGCGTGAAGAGTCCAGTGACAGGAGCAAGTGGCAGTTTGGAAGGAGCATTGTCTGATAAGTCAGAGTCGCAGGCCAATAAATCAACCAAGGCAAAAACGCCAGAAAAACCAAAGGTGGGTCAGGCTTCATTGGCTCTCGACTTGCGTGTGACGATGAAGGAGAAAGGCAAGAAGCTGAGTAAGGTGAAGTGGCATCTGTATCTGGGAGAACCAGATGAGGCTAAGCGATGCAAGTTTACGTTGGTAGACTTCAAGTCAAAGATTGTAAGTGTGAACATCGGTGCTAATGGTTATCTCTGTATTGGCAATGAGTTGCCTGGCAATGGTGACCTGCCACCTATACCTCAGGAGATACGCGACTTCCTCGATGGCTCAACCAAGGGTAGTGGTGTACAGAGTGCTGATATCAGTAAGGCCAATAATGCTCGTACCCAGGCGCTCAAGGACTTCCAGGCAGAGGTTTATGGCGGTGTGATGCTCGGAGCTTCGGCATGGGGATATATCGATGTTGATCTTGGATTGTTCTATGGTAGCATGGGTGCATTGGCAGGATTCGATGTTACTCTGCGTAACATGGGCAAAAATGCATGTATGAATCTGCCAGGAGAAACTGGCTACAAAGGCTGGTATGCCGAAGGTCAGCTCTATGCTTACCTCTATGCTAAATTTGGTATTTATGTCAACCTCGGTTTCTGGGACAAGAAGATTGAACTCGTTGATGCCGGTATTGGTGGTGTGTTGCGTATGGGACTGGTCAATCCTTCTTATTTCACTGGCGAGGCCCGTGTTAAGTTGCGCTTGCTGGCTGGACTGATTGACATCAACCGTAAGTTTGAGTTTGAGTGCGGTGAACCATGCGACATCTTCTATGGTAATGCTCTCGACAACTTCAAGCTCTTCGGCGACTGCTCTATCGGCGATACTATAAAGGCTAAGGGCTGGGACAAGAAGAACGCCATTAACCCTAAGTTCTATAGCTTGCATACACTCAATACAGAAGCACCAATTAAAGAACACTTCCGCGTATTGGACGAAACCGAACTTAACCGTTTGGCAAGAGACTTCAACGGCGACAAGGATTTGCTGAAGGCACAAGCCAGCCGCACATTCGTGTTCGATATGAACAATGTTGTTCTGATTTATGAGTATAGCCGTTCAACTCAAAACTTGAATAGTTACGACAGGTGCATAGGCTTTGCCTTCAAGGGTAAGGGCAGGTTCGAGCACTTCATAAATATGTTGCAACTCAATCCTAACAAGTACTACCGCTTGCGTATTACCGGTTGGGCAAAGGAGATAGAAGAGGGCAAGGAGGTTGACCCGTTGAAGTGGAACGAGAAAAAGAAGAAGTATGAGAATGTTCCTTGGACACAGACAAAAGACTATTTCTTCTGTACAGGTGCAAACGAGGCGATGGAAGACTGTCCTGAAGACTTGCAGAAGTATGTGGCGATAGCTTATCCGTCATACTACAACCAACTGAAGTCTGACAAATATCTGTATGCCTACACCTACGACCTGCGCTCACCAAATATCGCTTTCGTATCAGATATTTCAAAGCAAACGTTCAAGAAAGGCAAACTGAAGTGGCGACTATATCAGTTAAAGAATGGATGGACGTCTATTGAAGAAAAGGATGCTTATTGGGTAACCACCGACAGCACGTGTAATCTTACTGTCAGTGGAGGCGTATTTAGTGCAAAACCTGTTAAGGATAAATATTATCGTCTGCAGCTTGACTATGACATTTCTAAGACTGTAACCACAACTCAGCAAGTGTGGAACGCTTCAAAGGGTAAATACGAAACGAAGACAGTGTCAAAGATTGTTACAGAGACAACCAATATCGCAAAATGGCTGACACAGGCTTGTGACGGTTACTATCACACAGGTTATAATAACAAGGGCTCTTCACTGCCTTATGAGAAACCGTTTGTGGGAATACGCTTGAACTCTATCAAGATGAAGACAAAGAAACCAACGATGAATCCATATGGAGCGTCTTTCTATAAGAAATATATGGCAGCAGATAATGTGAACCCAATGCGCTATCAGGATCCATATACTTATATTACCTATATGAGTAATTATGGTTTGGTTGGTGGCTGGGCACTTACTAATAAAAAACTTAAGGTAAACGCTACAACGGCACAGTCGCTTATTTATCGTGATCGTGGTGGTAGTTATGAAGGTGCTTATAAGAAACCATATGGAACTTTTGATGATTACGACAAAGTGAAAGCATTGTCTATCTATGACGGTGCCCAATGGAAGAGCGACTGTCAGTATCCGCTGAGACCGCAGTCTGATGGTAAGTACAGCTATTTCAAGGGCGGTCGTGAGCGTGCTTACACCTTCAAACCTGCTGACAGCGACTTGAATCGTGCCAGCGAACTTATTAAAGACCTGTATGAGGTTTATTATGTAGTAGATAAGTTTGACACGAAATTCCGCAAGCAACTGCAGGATGTGTTTGACGACACAGAAGATGCGTTGGCCAAATATGCCGATAAGGTAGAGGATATGATGGAGGCAAAGACTGGAGTATATATCACAGAGTATTCAAGCCGTAATTCTGACATCCGCATTGAGGTGCCATACTATCAGACTGGTATCCTGTGGGGTTCTCATTTTGCGAATAGCACTTGGCAAGGTAAGAAGGACATGACCATGTGGGGCAGCTTCGATGGTATTCCTAAAGACTACAGCCGTCCGCACGAAAAACGTAGTGAGGACATTGTGGTGGGCTTGATAGGTAATACTCCGACGAAACTGGTAGGTGTTCAAAAAGAACTTATCACGGGTAAGGATAAAAACGGCAATTATGTCAAGGCAGATAAAGCCAAATACATTGATTTCGTGCCGCAATGGGACAATATTCAGCAAATCAAGGTGATGTACTACCGTGTTAATGCCTACAACCACAAGAAAGCTGAATATACAGTGAGCGACAGGAGTTACTTGAATATGGGAAGCAGCAATGCCCGCTATTCTTATACGATAAATAATCCAAGCCAGGTATTGACTTCAAAGGCAAATACCAATGGAGCATACTATAATAAATGATATTCAGTAAACGTTTAAAATAGAAAAACAATTATATGAATAGAACAAACAAGATACTTCTCACAATATTGGCAGGTGCTATGGTCTTTGGTGGCTTGAACATGCCTGTCTCTGCAATACCATATATGGCTCCTTATGGAGATTCTGATACGTTGATTATAGACCCGGAGGATTTGGAGATAGAGACAGCAGTGGAAGAGCAAGGCTCTGACATTGATACCACTCGTGAATATCTGCCTCTGGAAATTCGAGACACTGCAGCCTATAACAGGCAGCAAGCGTCACTGCCACGCAATTATGAGAGTCAGATTCATCTGCTTGCTCGTACCTATGGCGACAGCATTGTGCTACGCTGGGCGGCCGATGACTATGTTAGTTGGCAGCATCTTAATGCCGTGGGTGTTAACATCATCCGCATGACAATTACAGACAAAGCGTCTAATCGTTCTGCGAAGATGCGCTTAGACACACTTGCCTACCGTCTGAAGCCTGCCACCTTGGAGCAGTGGCGCGGCAAATATCCCGAAAGCGACTCAGTGGCAGCCGTTGCCATGGGAACGCTCTATAGCGAGGGCGGTTTCACACAAGAGCAGTCGCGCCACGGAGTGGGTGAGATGGGTGCCTTGCTCGATGTGCATGGCGACCAGCAGTTCCGTTTCGGTATGGCGGTGCTTGCCAGTGAGTGGCGAAAGGATGTGGCTGAAGACCTTGCCATGCGCTTTGTTGACAAGAACGTAAAGAAAGGCGAGAAATATCAATACATTGTTCGTCCAGCAGAGTTTGACTCTACCGGCCACCTGCAGTTCCGCGTGGGCTATATCGATGAGATAGAAAACAAGGCATATACAGCCGAACCATACGAGGCTGTGATGGGCGACTCGGTGGTAGGTATAAACCAACTGCGTATCTGGTGGGAGCAGAACAGTCGTTTTTCTTCGTTCGACATCCACCGCCGTGCAATGGGTGAAAAGGAATGGAGCAAGCTTAACGACAAACCTTTCATCATGATGCGTGACATAAAAGATGAGAGCTTGGACAACTTCATTAACGACAATGTGAAACCAGGAACTTATGAATACCGCATATCAGGATATGATGCCTTTGGCGATTATGTTCAGGCAAAGAACTATCATGTGGCAACAATGCCAGACCTCGATGCACCTCTTCCGCCAGTGCTTAAGTATATACTCATAGACCGTCGCAACCCTGACGACCCGTCAAAGGATGTATATGCCAGCTTCTATTTTCAGAAAGACACGATGGAGGCCGACTTCATCGGTTACAAGATTCTTTATTACCAGCGTTCGCGCGATGAGCAGAAAGCGGTGTGGAAGGAACTGACTCCAGAACTGATACCAGTCAGCGACACTGTATATACGGTTAACGTCAGCGATTTGACTACAAGTCAGGTTACGGTGGCAGCATACGACTCAGCTCAGAACGTAAGTTATTCTATGACACACGTTATGCGTGTTACCGACCTTGCTGCTCCTGATGCGCCAGAGAACTTCCGCTATGAGGTGCTTGACAATGAGGCCGGAACAATAAGATTGTCATGGACGCCACCGTCAAACGATGTCGATTACTACGAGCTGGCATTTGCCAACGACACGACACATGTGTTCATGTTGCGCCAGATGCCAGGCGACTCGCTGTTGCGCGACACCACCTTTGTGGATACGCTGGCTGTGGATGTCAATCAGAAATATATATATTATAAGGTGAGAGCGGTTGACTATGCCAGCAACGAAGGAGAGTATACCGTGCCTCTGGAGGTTATCCGTCCGAGTATGATTCAGCCAGCTGTGCCCCATATAGACTCAGTGTGGGTTGACCAGGTGAAAGGTGTGTTTATGCGCTGGGCTTGCAGCAACGAGCAACAAGTGTCGCACCATGTGCTCATGCGCCGTCTGGCTGGAACGCAGAAATGGACAACGATAGGTGTCTATGATGGCGACTCGTTGCGTGCGGCAGGCAGCATTGTAGAGGTGAACGATGTGCCAGAGTATGTTCGTCGCAACCGCTATGAATACGCCATGGAGTCGTTCTCTTACGCAGGCATCAGCAGTGGCTTGAGTCTTGTCTATTCAACACGCTTCGAAGGTCAGAAAGTGTTTGAGTGGCAGATTAAGCTTATGGGAATGTACGATGAGAAGGAGAAGAAGACCAAGATAGTATGGGAAACCGACGATAAACTGCCTTATAAGGGCGAATGGTATTTCTGTGTATATCGCAAGGGACCACGCGACAAGCGTCATCGGTTCCTGATGTCTGTAAAGAAAGAAGACCGACAGTTTGAAGACCGCTTGCTTTCGCCTGGTGAGACGGCAGAGTATTATGTAAAAATAAGATATCAGGACGGCAGAGCTACAACGGAGTCGAATGTGGTGAAGGTGACAGCGCCTGCTTCCTCCTCTGGAGGAGATGAGATGAGGGATGAGAGATGAGGGATGAGGGAGTGAAACCTCCCCCAGCCCCTCCCGAAGGGAAGGGAACTCAGATGAAGGATGAACGTTGAACGATGAGAGATAGGCCCCCTCCTAACCTCACCCTTGTGGGAGGAACCAAGCATAAGTCTGAACTCCTAAATTGGATGAGGGATGAGAGATGAGTGATGAGGGATTGCATGTCAAGCATACGTCTGAACTCCTGAACTCCTGCACTCCTGCACTCCTAAAAAGGCTTCACTCCTAAAAAATAAAAAAATACAAACAATGAGAATATTAAGGCATACAACGAAAATGGTTTGCATGGCATTGCTGTCCTTGCTTTCCGTGTCGTGCGGTATCATTGATATGGAAATCGATGAGGGTGGGCAGATAGCATACGACATGCACCTTAAACACGATACGGTATATGTAATGGTGGGCGATACTTTTGTACTGGAACCAGTGTTCTTCCCCGACTCGGTAAGCAACCGTGAATTGCTTTTCCTATCGGAGGATGAATCGGTGGCTTCTCTAGTCAACGATACCGTGATAGCGATGGCAGAGGGAGAAACCTCGGTAGTGGGTTTGTCGGTACATAACGGATTGTCCGACACCTGCATGGTATATGTGATGGCTCCATGGGTGTTGATTGCAAACGATTATTCTGACGATATGGTGGTGTATGCCACAGCGACCATAAACGGCAAGCCGTTTGATCCGGACAAGATGTCTATTGCTGCATTTGCCGGTTCGGAAATGCGTGGTAAGGGTGAGGTGATAACCATTGGCGATAAGCAGCTGCTTCGTTTCCGCATCTATAGCTATCTGAATTTCGACAGTGATATGTCCGCAGACCCCGAGTATATACGCTTTAAGTGCCACGACCGTGAGAACATGACTCTCATAACCCTGCCTCAGTATATTATATTTGACGGAGAGACGCATGGCAGTCCTTCGGAACCAGTGGGGTTGAAGAATTGAAGAATTGAAGGATTGAAAGATTGAAAGATTGAAGAAGTTAAAGAAGTTAGAAGACATTTGCATGTCAAGCATATGTCTGAACTCCTAAAAAATAATAATTATGAAAAAGATACTCAATTACATAATGTTCCTGACTCAGATATTACTACTGTCGGCATGTACGTTGTCGATGGAGGAGTATATCGTGACAGAAGACCAGCAGGGCATAGAAGAACCGCATACAGTAGTTACGCCATACGGTGAGGCAACATATAAATATCGTGCTAATGTGCTGCCGCTAAACGGCGAACCGCAGGAATATATTGCCACGATGAACGACTCGGTGATATGGTTTACCGACAATATCCCTGACAAGTGGATACCTGTAGAGGGTCAATATATAGCAGCCAATTGCTCAAGAACCATTCCGTTGGGCTTGTGCGCAAAGGTCGTGTCTGTCATCCGTCAGGCTGGCATGATACGTGTTGAGCATGACCCAGCCGAGCAGGATGAGGTGTTTGAGGAACTGGCCATGAAACTCGATTTCGGATATGTGGTGCCTGACCTGGGCACTCCTGGTGATACCACAAGAGCCGTTACACGCAGCGGATTCTTTAAGAACGACTCGGTGTTTGTGGATATGTCGCTCTGGGACAGGATGGAGCGAGGACTGACACGTGCCGACGGAGAAGTGGGCGATGATGAAGACGATGGCGATGGACTGAAGAAAGAAGAAACGGCATGGAACTTTAATAAGACCTTTGGAGTAGGTAACAACAAGAACATTTATGTAGAAATAGGCTATAAGTCTGTCGATGTGGTTTATCTGCATCATCTGTCCGACTCTAAAAGAGATTATAAAGAGGAATGGCAAGATTCTTATAC
>X430_Giraffe__coassemble_280_pt1 | contig 11871 bp, 7 predicted proteins | sample X430_Giraffe__metabat2_high_PE_008 | metagenome-assembled genome bin X430_Giraffe
ATGCAATGTTAAAGGGAGTGTAGGAGTGAAGGAGTGTAGGAGTGAAGACAATAGTATGTCAAGCAATCTCTCATCCCCAAACCCTCATCCATCATCCAATTCCCTCCCCTCGGGGAGGTTAGGTGGGGGCCTCAATCTCTCATGGCACTCCGAACCCGACGACATCCGTCCTATACCCGATGCCGCTGAGGCAGCCCTGCCGCCAGCAGACACAAAGACTGTAGACCAGCTCTATCTCACAGGTCTGCACCTGGAGCAGTACCGCCACGCCACATGGTCGGCACTCGACTACCACGAGGAGGCATTGCGCCGCGAACCTCTCGACTACCGCTGCAACAATCAGTTGGGACTATGGTACCTGCGCCGCGGACGCTTCGACAAGGCAGAACCATATCTGCGCACAGCAGTAAAGGTGCTGCAGAAGCGTAATCCCAATCCATACGATGGAGAACCAATCTACAATCTCGCCCTCTGCCTGAAATACCAGTACAGAATACATGAGGCATACGAACTGTTCTGGAAGGCCACATGGAACAAGGCATGGGCAGACGCCGCATATTTCGAGGCAGCATGCATAAGCACAGGCGAGCATCGACTGGAGGATGCTCTCGACGAGATAAACCGTTGTTTGATAAGCAACAGCCACAACCACAAGGCGCGTGCCCTCAAGGCCACGATATTGCGCATGATGGGGCAGACGGCAGAGGCTCTGGCATGGATAAACCAGTCATACGACATAGACCCATTCAATTACGGTTGCATGTTTGAGGAACATCTCATCACAGGCAATGACGAACCCCTTCAGCGCATCGTCAGCCTGATGCATGGCAATGTGTACAACTATCATGAACTGGCGCTCGACTATGCCAATGCCTATCTGTATGACGAAGCCATAGAGGTGCTTAACAATGCTGATAGCGAAGCAGAGTCGCCGCTCACATATTATTATATGGGCTATTGTCAGATGGGCAGGGGACTGTTGCCAGATGCTCTTGAGAGTTTCAAAAGGGCGGAAATGGTCAGCGCAAACTGCTGTTTCCCAAATCGCTTAGAAGATGTCTTGGCATTGAACATGGCAAAGCAGAGCAACCCTGCAGGAGCACGCGCACCATACTACCTCGGATGCCTCTACTACGACAAGCGCCAGTATGACATTGCAGTCGAGAACTGGCAGCTCTCAGCGCAGCTCGACCCTCAGTTCCCAACTGTATGGCGTAACCTGGCACTGGCATACTGCAACAAGCATGACAATGCAGAGAAGGCTCTCGAGTGCATGGAGCGTGCCTTTAGTCTTGATGAGACCGATAGCCGCATCTTCATGGAACTCGACCAACTCTACAAGCGCATGCAGAAACCGCACGCCGAGCGCCTCGCCATGTTTGAGAAGCATCAGCATCTCGTGGCCGAGCGCGACGACCTGTTGCTCGAACATGCCACACTGCTCAACCAGACAGGACAATACGAGCAGGCTGCTCAGCTCATCGACTCGCATATCTTCCACCCATGGGAGGGCGGCGAAGGCAAGGTGCCTGCTCAATACCAGATTTCGAGAGTGGAGAGGGCTAAGAAGCTTCTGCGCGCAGAAGCTTCAATTAGGAATTATGAATTAGGAATTATGAGTTCTGAGCATACGTCTGCACTCCTGCACTCCTGCACTCCTGTACTCCTGAGCACCCCTCCTTTGGAGGGGCAGGGGGAGGTCGCCATCTCCCTCCTCCAACAATGCCTCGAATACCCCCACCACTTGGGCGAAGGCAAGTTGCACGGAGCACAGGAAAACGACTTCTACTATTTCCTTGGTTGTGCCTACGATATGCAGGGCGACACAGAGAAAGCGCGTGAGTGCTGGGAACTGGCAACACAGGGTCCGCAGGAACCGGCTGCGGCAATGTACTATAACGATGCCAAACCCGAAAAGATATTCTATCAAGGACTAGCATTGCAGAAGTTTGGACGCCACGACGAGGCCAACGGCCGTTTCTACAAGCTCGTGAACTACGGCAAGCAGCACATCTTCGAGAAGCAAACCATGGATTATTTCGCCGTGTCGCTGCCCGACCTTCTGATATGGGAAGACTCGCTCGACCGCAAGAACCGCATCCACTGCCTCTTCATGCTTGCCCTCGGCTATACTGGTTTGGGTGATATGGAGCGTGCTAACAAGTATCTTGCAGAATTGGAAACGCTCGACATCAACCATCAGGGAGTCAAGGCGCTGCGCACGCTTACGATTTGAATAAATAATAAATCCGCCAACAGTTAGTCGGCGGATTTATTTGTTTTATCCCAATTCGGTCATTGGATTCTAATGACTGATTTGGGTTTATATAAGTTGGATATGTTTATTATTCCTGGCGCTTTGCCTCAAGCAACAAGCGGAACTGTGGACGGTACATGTTCTCAAGTAGCACATTGACGTTGCCTTCCTTTGTCTGGAATATGCACTCCTTGTTTACGTCGCTGTTCTTGCCCATGTAGTTGCCGCTATAGATTTTCTCATACATTTCGCGGTATTTCCAGTACAGCTCTTCTGTGCTGTCGTTGGTCTCACGGTCAAAAGTCTCCTGCAGGTTCACAATACCCAAACTGTCAACCATGATGGTCATTGATGACTTCTCCTCGCCGTTGTTCACAAGGAAAATGTTGTTTTCCTCTTTCATGGTTGTGTCAATCTCATAACCGCGGTTGAGGAGAGAGTCAACAAATACCTCTGGTTCCAATCCCATAGACAGTCCCTTGAAGTCAAGATACTTCTGTTCACCGTCACAGCTGCATAGTGCAACAAGTGCCACCATAGTGGCAATCATAATCTTTTTCATTTCTTATATTCTGTTTTCGTTATTAATATCCAATCTAAAAGTTCTGTATCTCACTCCCTTCCCTTTAGGGGAGGGTCCGGGAATGGCTTTAAACAATCTCTCTTCCAAACGGAGTCAGTGCAATATTTGCGAGCTTGAAATGCTGCTTGGCAAATGGGATGCCAATTATCGTGATGAAGAAAAGTATTCCGAAACCAATATGAGTGAGCCAAATCCAGAAGCCGCCCACGAAAAACCAGATGATGTTCATTGCCGTGTTCAGACAACCGGATGTCTCTGTCTTCCTAACCTCCTTTCCAAAAGGCCACAGCGCAAGCAATGCTAATTTGATTGTTTGCAGACCAAATGGAATGCCAATGATTGTTATCATCATGGCAATACTTGCAAATATATACTCTAAAGCTATACCAAGACCGCCAAAAATAAACCAAATGATATTACCGATTAATTTCATAAGCTGTGATATATTAGTGTTTGTCTTATGCAAAGATAATACATTAAAATAAAAATAGAAGAAAAAGAGGTGTGAAAATAAAATATTTACATTATATTTGCAAAATAAAGTATAAAAAAGGAATAATATGAAAACGTGGAAGCAGAATATGGAGGAAACCAAGCAACATTATGTTGACTGGTGGAATCACAAGGGAGTGGTAGTAAACATGTGGGAGCACTTTCAGCAAGGCGTTAAACCGCACGCTGATGTTCCGATGCCAAAGGCGCCTAAAGACCTCAACCAGAAGTGGTTTGATGCAAAGTGGCGCGCCGATTATCTCGACTGGTATGTTGCTCACAGCTCGCTCAAGGCCGACATGTTGCCAGTGGCTAACACCCAACTGGGCCCTGGTTCGCTTGCTGCTATTCTCGGTGGTGTTTTTGAAGGTGGTGAGGATACCATCTGGATTCACCCTAATCCAAACTATACCGACGAGATAACCTTCGACGATAGCAATGCCAACTGGTTGCTGCACAAGGAATTGCTCAAGGCATGTAAGGCAAAGGCCAAGGGCAACTACTATGTGGGCATGCCCGACCTTATGGAGGGTATGGACGTGCTGGCGGCTATCAAGGGAACCGACAAGGTGCTGCTCGACACTGTGATGCAGCCAGAGATACTGGAGAAGCAGATGCAGCAGATTAACGACATCTATTTCCGCGTGTTCGACGAACTATACGATATCATCCGTGAGGGCGACGAGATGGCATTCTGCTATTTCTCTGCGTGGGCACCAGGCAAGATGGCTAAGTTGCAGTGCGACATCTCAACGATGATTAATGAAGACGACTACCGCCGCTTTGCTCTGCCATTCCTGCGCGAGCAGTGTCAGAAGATTGACTACACGCTTTATCATCTCGATGGAGTAGGGGCACAACACCATCTGCCAGCATTGCTTGAGATAAAAGAGCTAAATGCTATTCAGTGGACACCAGGCGTTGGTGAACCGCAGGGTGGTTCGCCAAAGTGGTACGACCTCTACCGCCGCATCCTCAATGCGGGCAAGAGCATCATGGCTTGTTGGGTGACACTCGACGAACTGCGCCCGCTGCTTGAGAACATCGGTACCGATGGTGTGCATCTAGAGATGGACTTCCACAACGAAGACGAGGTGGAGCAGGCACTGGAGATTGTTGAGAAGTGCAAGCAGACTCAAAGGAGTTCAGGAGTTCAGGAGTTCAGGAGTTCAGACAATACTACAAGTGCAAGCAACTCGTCAACTCGTCAACTCGTCAACTCGTCAACTGACCAACAGGTCATCCAAATCATTGAAACAATAGAAAACGAAGATAATATGGCAAATAATCCTTCATCACTCTCACCTATTCAGACTGTCGCTCAGCAGCGTGTGCTGGTGCTCGATGGTGCTATGGGCACAATGATTCAGCGTTATAAACTTACAGAAAACGATTTCCGTGGCGAGCGCTTTGCTGACCATGGCTGTGAGTTGCGTGGCTGCAACGACTTGTTGTGCCTCACTCGTCCCGACGTGATTAGCGAGATACATACTAAATATCTTGAGGCAGGCGCAGATATCATTGAGACAAACACATTCAATGCTCAGCGCATATCAATGGCCGACTTCCGACTGGAGGCAGAGTGCCGTGAGATAAACCTTGCTGCCGCAAAACTGGCACGTACCTTGGCAGACGAATATACCAAGAAGAATCCTGAGAAACCACGTTTCGTAGCTGGTTCTGTTGGTCCTACATCAAAGACATGCAGCATCATGACCGACAATACCCAACCGGGTTGGAACACCTTCGGTTACGGTAAACTGTTTGAAGCCTATAAGGAACAGATGGAGGCTCTGCTTGAGGGTGGTGTTGACGTGCTGCTCATAGAGACTATCTTCGATACACTCAATGCAAAGGCTGCTGTTGAGGCTGCTGCGGCAGCAATGGCAAAGACAGGCAAGCAGGTGCCGCTCATGCTCAGTTTCAATGTTACTGGCAGCGAGGGCAAGAATATGCTCGGTCAGTCTATCGAGGAGTTTATCTCTACTCTCGACAAGAAGAATATCTTCTCTGTTGGTGTCAACTGCATAGGCGATGTGGCACAGATTACTCCGCTCATCGACCGCCTCGGCGCTATCGACGGACTCTGTGTAAGTCTGTATCCTAATGCTGGTCAGCCAGACATCAATGGCAACTACTCACAGACACCAGAGATGATGCAGCGTGCCGTATGGCCAATGCTCGAGTGGCATCGCCTGAACATTATCGGCGGTTGCTGTGGCACAACCAACGAGCATATCGCTGCCATCGCCCGTCTTCTCCAACCTGTTGACGGCATCTATCTGTCACCACATAGAAATGGGGTGGTTGCGCCGGTAATAGGAGTTCAGGAGTTGCCTTCTGTAGGAGTTCAGACATTTGCGTCTGAATCAAGCAACTCGTCAACTAATCAAGTAAACAAGTTGACAAGTAAACAAGTTGACAAGTTAAATGAAGAATCAAACAACTCGTCAACTGATAACTCCCTCTTCGACGCCATAGTAGGCGGTAAGGCCAATGACGCAGTGACAGCCACAAAGGCGGCTGTTGAGCAGGGCGTTGCACCGCAGGATATCATCAACGGTCAGATGGTTAAGGCTATGGCTGAGGTTGGTCAGCGCTTTGAAGACGGTAAGGCATTCGTGCCACAGCTGTTGATGGCTGGCCGTGCCATGAAGGCTGGTTTGGAGATTCTCAAACCGCTTATGGCTGGGGATGCCTCTGCTTCTGTTGGCAAGATTATCATTGGTACTGTTAAGGGCGACCTCCACGACATTGGTAAGAACCTTGTGGCTTCAATGCTCGAGGGATGCGGTTTTGAAGTCATCAATATCGGTATTGATGTTACCTGTGAGCAGTTTGTTGAGGCCATCAAAGAGCACAATGCCGACATCCTGTGTATGAGTGCTCTGCTCACTACCACCATGACCTACATGCCAGAGGTGCTCGACGCTCTCAAGACTGCCGGCATCCGCGACAAGGTAAAGGTAATGATTGGCGGTGCTCCTATCACCCAGGCCTTCGCCGACGAGATTGGCGCCGATGGTTATAGCGACAATGCCAACAGCGCCGTTGCTTTGGCTAAGAGATTGATGGGAGTATAATTTCGAAGGTATAAGGAGATAGAGGGAGATATAAGAAGATAAATGACGATACCTTGTCTGTAGATATACTGCAACATACAAATGTCTTTTATCTCCCTCTATCTTTCTCTATCTCCTTCTAAAAAAGCGAAAGTTAAATAATTATATGTTCGAAGAAGAAATAAAAGTCTATGAAGAAACATTAAATGAGTATCGCAATAAGTTTGCGCTACGAATGAATGAGACCGATTTGGAGGAGTATAACGAAATACTCTTCTCGGCTCATAGTTGTGCAATAGAAGGCAACTCGTTTAGTGTTGATGATACAAGGGAACTTAAGGAAAGGGGCTTGGCTCTCGTTCCTAAAGGCAAATCCCTGTATGAGGCTTTTGAGATACTCGGACATTTCAAGGCATACGAATATCTGTTCGGGCAGAAGGATGCACCGTTAACAGAAGATTTACTGAAAGCAACTCATCGTATATTGACAGAGCATACGTTGCCGTTTAAATGTCCTGGTGCTGTGCCTGGTGAATATACAGATACTGATATGTGTGCAGGTGACACCGTGTTTGGCGACCATGAAAAACTTATAGCACGCATACCGGCACTCTTATCATCCACCCAGCAGACGATTGACAATGGCAATGTGCACCCAATGGTCTTGGCGGCCCGTTTCCATGGATATTTTGAGTATCTCCATCCATTCCGCGATGGCAACGGACGAATAGGTCGTTTGTTTTCAAATTTCATCTTGCATAAGTCCGGTCATCCTATTGTAATCATACGAAATGAAAATAAAGGCGAGTATATAAGTGCCTTGCGTAGCATACGAACAGAAAACACAGACGAGCACCTCATAACCTTCTTTTTCCGTACGGCTATAGAAAGGATGAAACAGGAGTTGAAAGATAAGAATAAATGCACCACCCTAAAATCCTTTTTGTTTTAACCAATTTGAGTATAATATTTTAATTATAAAACATCATTTCTACGTTCTGTATTTTCCTCCTCATGACAATGAAATGTTCGAATTTATTAATTCGTTCATCAGCAAATGTTTTTTATCTTCTTCTATCTTCCTCTATCTCCTTCAAATAAGCACCTGATAGTTAAAAATATGTAACGGTTCACAAGTTTGTGAACCGTTCTTTTTTGTATGATTTTGTCGCTGGAATAATATCCCATGCAAACCATTTGTTATCCAAAGAACCATGTCTTTGTATATTTATACAAGGCGATAGATGCTTGCTGAAACATGCCTAAAAGTAATGTTTTAGAAATCTGGCACTTTGCTATGAGAAATCTGGCACTTTTCGCCACGCAATCTGGCATTTTTCTTGAAGTAAACTGGCAGATGCCTTTTGGGCATTTTGGCTCTTGCTGTAATAAATGCTTGTTTTGTATGTTTATGCAGTGGCATGAATTAACGTAGCCTCGCTCTTCTGCGCTTTTTTAAACAGATCTTTTATAAAGCAACAGGAGAGTAATCATAATGACCTTTTCTTAGTTCTGCGAGCGAGTTCTTCTGGATTGATAAAGCCTACCTGCTTGACTGCTGAACCTTCTATCTTTTTTGCAGAAATTGTTTTACAATATTCCATTATTGTTGGAATGAAATTATAACCATTCTTGATATATTCTACATACTGTGCCAACATTCCGAGAAATTTAAAATAATAAAGTGATTTTAATGGAATGATTCTGTCATACGTTTCTTTTTCCCATTGGTTCTGTGTATTTCCGCGATGATTCATGTTGCGACATTGATAAATGTCATTGAGCAATGATGTGACTTCTATAAACGAATCATAATCGCTACTTTTCATCATCGCTTTATAACCTAAAAAATAAACAACATTGCGTATCTTGTCAATTGCATATTGACTCTGCAATGATTTTCTTGACTTCTCAAAAGCATGTGTGTTGCCTGATTGCTTATTGTTACCAGGGAATAATAAGCTTGCAATAGTATATTCGCCACCTCTGTCAGAAAATGACGGTTCCTTACCTTTCTCAATTTTCAAATAGGCTGGGTGTCCCCACATTTTTTCTGCTATATCTGACAAATCTCTCTTCTCACAGAGTCTATTTGTCATGCACTCTATCTGCTGGTATAACGACAAGCAAAAATCCCCGAAACAGTCCTTTCTTCTAAAAGATTCCATTCTAACGAAATCTTCAATCAGAATGTCCTTTATGGATTGTAGAGGAAAATCAGCATAAAATTCTTTGGCTTGCTGACGTATTATTTTCTCAATACAGTATTCGAAAATTTGGTTTATGCGTTCATCCTCTAATAAAACCGAATTTGCGGAAGCCACATTCAGTAGCTTTCGCAATTCTTTATCAAACTCGGCATTTTGCTGAGTTAACCTGATTATTTTGTCCAATGTGGACTTTATTTTATCATCCATGTCAAGTACTTAATAGTGCATCCAAGTCATTATTTAATTCATCTATATTAACAGGCTTCACCTTAAACGTTGTCGCCTTATCGAGCAAATGTATAAGCCAAAAGAGTTCTCCCTTGGGATTTCTACAATAAGAAATGGCCAATTTCTCTTTATGCTGTTCGTCGCCAGGAGTTACTGCTTTATTTATTGAGGCAATCTGATGCACATCCCCAAGTTTGAAGGTTGCATACCTTTTGTTACCGTCTTCCTGGCGGATTGTGATATTTGTATTCTTATCTTTCTCAAATTCCAAGATGGACATTGACTCAATGTAGGTTATACCATAAGAATTAGTTTTTCCCGAACCAGAATCCCTTTTGATCAATTCTAGGAATTTCGTGTAAAGTTTAACATAGACAGAATCATCATCACCTTTAATCATCTTCAGATATAACAGCTTTCCGTCGAGCACGTTAGTCAAATTCGGATTCCCTTTCTTGACATGTCCCTTTTCCGCTTTGTACTTAGGAATGAACCTTGACATGGCTGTAGGGTAACCGTACTTATCCCATATATAAAGCAAGCTTCTGATTTCCCGAACATACTTCTTTGTTACATTCATTTTTTCGCTGACAATAATACCTGTCACCTCCTGGCGACTACCATGCTTCTGTAACCTCGTTTTTGTATCATTAATAGTAAAGCCCTGTCCGCTGATGATACGGACGAGCTCTTTTCTGAACTCACCATTTTTTGCATACACATAATGCATAGAGCTAAATGTAATATCATCAGCGTATCGGGTATAATGTAGTCCAAATCGCTTTGCCAATCCCGCAAGTCTACGATCAAGCGTATCGCAAATCATGTTGGTAATAATTGGTGAAGTTGGTGCTCCCTGCGGCAATACGTACATAAAGTGTTTATCCAAATCATGTTGTTTGGTTTCTATGGGTTGCTCTCGTTTTACCCTCATTGAGCATAGGCCCGAAATCAACAGTGCGATTTGGGGAGAAAAGTTGAATGGTGCCAAGGTTAGTCGTTTCATCACCCGACCTTGTTCTACACTAGGAAAGAAGTCTTTTAAGTCTATGTTAAACACATAGTTCTGCCCTATGTGAACTGCAGCGTTTGTCACGACAGAACGTTTCTCGGTAAATCCCATGGCATACTCAGACGGAGTATAGATGGATTTTAGGATTTCATTCACAGACTGCAGGAGCATCATGAAACTCTGATTGCGTGGTGTCGTAATTTGTCGAAAGCCACCAGACTTCTTTTTTATCTTGAACTGGCGATAACGATGAAAAGCATGATTAGGATTGCAATAATACAAAAGCTGCTTCATCGTAAATGGATAAAACTTGTCTGCATCAAAGCCCAACTCGCGCATCTCATTCTGTTTAATACAATTGAGTAATGCCAACAATTCTTCCCTTGTTGACATCTGTGATGCGATTTGTGATAATTGCGCTTTATCCATTTCTTTTGTTCTTTAAATTAAAGGAGGTCTTTGAGGTCTGGGCTGAAACTTCTTTTCTTTATGTAATATATAACCTATAACATAGAAATACAACATATAACAATAATAGTAAAAGTACAACGTACTACAGTTAAATACGTTAACGTACTAACATTGTTTATCTCCAAGATTCCAGTGAACAGGGAGACATCCGGACAAATACACCGAACGAATTTCAAAATGCCATTTCAGTAACCAAACTTGTCAAAGACCGCCTTGTTTTATTTTCTGATGCAAAGGTACGACATATATGCGCACCCTAAGTTCGTATATCAAATAATTATCATTTGTTTATAAAGATTTTCTGCTCTCAATAGAATTATATATGGAAGAAAGATAGTTGTCTAAAATATCATCTTGAATATTATCATTGATTATGTTGGTTAACGTCTTAGGAATTGCAGCATATCCAATAATTGTGCCCCACAACATATAAGCATATTGTTTTAATTGATACCCTCTGTTAAGCATAAATCTTTCAATCTGGTCAAAGCCTCTAGGTTTAATTAGGAATGACATGATAGATTGCAATAGAGGAAGGTCGTTTGGTATATCAAATGAGTCTGCCTTCTGGTTCTGATACAACCAAAACGTTCGCAGGGTATTCATAATGCAGATTCCTACTTCTGTATTGGACATATCTGTCTCACCGAATTGTTTGCCGGCGAGTTCAACGAGTTCAACGATTTTACTATCAGAAACGACATTTTGTTTCTCATTAGGTCTATACATGATAAGTTTGAGAATAATGTTATAGAGCACTTTTTCCTCCAATGAAACATTCTCAATTCCTATTTCAATGTCGTTCTTTTGGATTAATATTTTGGGAAGAGATTCTGTTTCTGTACCGGTCTTAACTATACTTGATTTAATCAGTTTAAGAATATCATTAATATTGTCACTAAACCTAATAAATAAAGAAGATATTGCCGAATCATATTGAGTTACTCCAACAACAGTATATGACAATGAAGTCTCTATCGACTTGTATTCTCTGTAAGCCGATTTGTATTCTTCATTATCCTCCTTGTATTTTTCAATCAGCATTTTAAGTTCTAGTTTTCTTTCATATTTCTTAGAACCTTTTGGAAAAAACTTACGTTTTTTTCCTTCAAGTTCACCCATTTCCATCTCTTCCCTTTTTATCAGATTGAGTTCCTCTTTAATATCCCTTATATTAGAATCCTCTAGTTTATATAAAAGTTCTTCCAATTCAGCCTTTTTATTCTCAAGTCTGGCAATTTCGTACTTGTAAGACGGAGATTTCTGTTCCGCAACTTTTTTTAGCCTGAGTGTTGATAAAGAAATTATTTCATCCAAAATATGTTTTAGGACTTCAAACAAGTTTATTTTATCACCAAATGGTGAACGGACAAATTCCGACTTAGCCTTAGCTAACGATATCTTATATGGCGTATAGTCAATACTGCTTTCTTCTCCCATCATAACTACAGTATTTAGCCCTGCAATTAAATTCTTTAGAGAATTAATGGAAATCATCAAGGACTGGTTTTCTACACTTGTAGAGGTTTTTACCCCACAAAGATATGATATAGCTC
>X430_Giraffe__coassemble_287_pt1 | contig 11797 bp, 4 predicted proteins | sample X430_Giraffe__metabat2_high_PE_008 | metagenome-assembled genome bin X430_Giraffe
TGAGTATATTTATGGACTTGGACAGTTTCAAGATGGTTATACCAATATCCGAGGACTAATGAGAAGACTCACCCAGGTGAACACTCAAATATCCATTCCAATGATGCTGTCGAACAAGGGTTACGGTTTGTTGTGGAATAATTACGGACTTACTGACTACAACCCGGCCGATGGTAAGGTTGTGCTGCAAAGGGGCACAAGAGTGTCTGGTACAGAGGTGGTCAACGTTACATCTACTGAGGGTGGCAAGCGCGAGGTGAGAGAGCGTAATATCTATTCAGCAACGTTTGATGTTGAGCAAGATGGCGACTATGCGCTGATGCTTGATGTTGGGCAGAAGATGGCCCGCCGTCATAATCTGGAGATTGATGGTAATACGGTTATAGAAATGCAAAATCTATGGCTGCCGCCAACAGCATCGGTGATAGTGCACCTGAAAGCAGGCAAGCACCAGTTGAAGGCAGAATTATCAAAGGGTGACAATCCTGTATTATATTATAATAAGGTGGATGATAAAACCGTGATGCGCTCACCAGTTGCAGAGGCTGTGGATTATACTGTTTTTGTGGGCACTCCCGATGAAATAATAGCAACCTACCGCCAGCTTACGGGTGTAGCGCCAATGATGCCTCAGTGGGCAATGGGCTATATCCACTGTCGTGAGCGTTTCCACTCACAGAATGAGATACTTGATAATGCCAACCGCTTCCGCAATGAGCAGTTGCCTATTGACGTCATTGTGCAAGACTGGCAGTATTGGGGTAAGTATGGCTGGAACTCCATGACCTTTGATGAGGAACATTATCCCAATCCCAAACAGTTGACAGACAGTTTGCATAAGATGAACATGCGACTCATGGTGTCTGTATGGTCGAAGATAGACAAACGCTCAGAGGTTGGACAGCAGATGCTTGCCAGCGGACATTATATCCCTAATACCGACTGGATAGATTTCTTCTCAGAGGATGCTGCCAATGCTTATTGGAGTAATTTCAGTAAGCGTCTTGTGCCATTGGGCATTGACGCATGGTGGCAGGATGCTACTGAACCTGAGAACGACGACCTGGCTGGCCGCCGAGTGAACAAAGGTAAGTGGTCGGGCGAGAAGGTGCGTAATGTTTATCCGATGCTTGTAAACAAGACTGTTTATGAAGGTTTGCTAACCGACCGTCCAGAACAGCGCCCAATGATACTCACCCGCAGTGGCTTTGCTGGCATTCAGCGTTATGGCACAGCGTTGTGGAGTGGTGATGTGGGTAACGACTGGGAAACTCTTCGCCGACAGATTGCTGGTGGCTTAGGCATGCAGGCGGCAGGTGTGCCTTGGTGGACATACGATGCTGGTGGTTTCTTCCGTCCTGGCAATCAGTATAAGGATAAGGCATATATAGAACGTTCGCTCCGTTGGGTTCAGACCTCTGTTTATCTTCCACTTATGCGTGTGCATGGTTATCAGAGTAATACCGAACCATGGTGTTATGGCGATGAGGCGAAAGGCATTATTGCCAAGAGTTTGGAAGAGCGTTATCGCCTGTTGCCTTATATCTACAGTCATGCTGCCGAGGTGTCTGCCAGCGGTTATACACTTATGCGTCCGTTGGTGTTCGATTTTAGTGCAGATGTTGAGGCTTTGCGCCAGTTGCATGAGTATATGTTTGGCAGTACTCTGCTCATCAGTCCTATTACCGAACCAGGTGTTACCTCATGGAAAACCTATCTGCCAAAGAATGCTGCTGGCTGGTATGATTACCGCACAGGCAAGTATTATGAAGGTGGGAAATACATCACAACAACAGTTGATAAGACATTTATTCCTGTCTTTGCCCGTGGTGGCAGCATCGTTCCAGTAGGTGCACCACGCCAGTATGCCGCACAGGCAATAACCGAACCGCTCGAACTACGCATCTACCCAGGTGCAGATGCACAGTTTACTCTCTACGAAGATGATGGCGTAAGTCAGTCATACCGTAATGGAGAATGCAGTCGCATAGCATTCAGTTGGGATGACGACCGCCGCACCCTCACCATAGCCCGTCGTCAGGGCAGTTATGATGGTATGCAGAAGCGCATCACCCTTAGCGTGACCTTGCCCGACGGCACATCAAAGTCGGTTGTATATAAAGGAAAGAAAATAACATGCAAATTCTAAGATACGCATTTTCTCTTGCTCTTTGCCTGCTTTTAGCAGCTTGTGCAGACAAACCAGTCAACTATCTGGAAGTTAGCGACATGCAGACAGAAGGCAGTTTCTGTCTTTCTGATGCCGTAGTGGTGTATGACTCTGCCGATGGAAAGACAGTGGCACGCATAGCTAGTCTCTTTGCCGATGACATTAAAAGGGTTACGGGCAAGGAGACAGAACCGAGAACATCTGTAGAAGGTAAGCGTGTGGTTGTGCTCGGTACACTACGTGACAATGCATTCATCCGTGATATGGTGGCAGCAGGCAAGCTTGATGTGGCACAGATAGAAAACGGATGGGAGCAGTTTGTTATCCGCCAGGTGCCCAATCCCGTTGACGGCGTTGACGAAGCGCTCGTCATTGCCGCTACCGACCGCCGTGGCGTGGCCTATGGAACTTTCAGTATCAGCGAGAAGATGGGAGTGTCGCCATTCTATTGGTGGACTGATGTGCCCGTATGCAAGAAAGAAAATGTGTATGTCAAGGCCAATTACGCCTCAGATGCTCCAAGCGTTAGATACCGTGGTGTGTTTCTTAATGATGAAGACTGGGGACTAAAACCATGGGCAACTAACACCTTTGAACCAGAAGTGGGAGACATAGGTCCTAAAACATACGCAAAGGTATGCGAGCTGATACTGAGACTGAAAGGCAATATGGTGGCGCCTGCCATGCACACTTGTACAGGACCGTTCTACTCGCATGCAGACAATAAGGTGGTGGCCGACGAGTATGGTATAATGATTACAACATCTCATTGCGAACCATTGCTCTTCAACAACGCCTCGTTGCAAGAGTGGGATAAAACTGTTGACGGCGAGTGGGATTACTCCAAGAATAAGGATGCTATACTGGCTAAGCTTGAGGCCCGTGTTAAGGAGGCTGCCCAGTATGAGAATGTCTATACGCTTGCTATGCGAGGACTGCATGACGAGGGTATGCGTGGAAATATGTCGGAGGATGAGAAGGTGAAGATACTCGCTGCAGCCATTAGCGACCAGCGCAATATTCTTAAGAAATACATCGATAAACCATTAGAAGACATACCTCAGATTTTCGTTCCCTATAAGGAGGCGCTTGACCTCTATGAAAAGGGTCTGCAAGTGCCAGATGAGGTGACGCTCGTCTGGGTTGATGACAATTATGGATACATGAAGCGCGTGAGCAATCCCGAGGAGCAGAAGCGCAAGGGTGGGGCAGGCGTTTATTACCATACATCCTATCTCGGCACGCCACATGACTATCTATGGCTTAACACCACGCCGCCTGTGCTCATGTATTCTGAGCTGAAGAAGGCGTTTGATACTGGTGCAGACCGCTACTGGCTGCTTAATGTAGGTGATATCAAACCTATGGAGCTGGCAATGAAGACATTCTTTGATATGGCATGGTCATTCAAGACATACAACATAGAAAGCATCAACCACCATCAGTCACGGTTTATGGCAGGCATATTTGGCAGTGATTATGAGAATGAGCTACAGTCGCTGCTCGACGAATATTACCGTCTGGCATGGATACGCAAACCAGAGTATATGGGATGGGAGCGTGAGTGGGATGCTGTGCCTGAACGCAACGAACTGGGTACTACAGATTTTTCTTTTGATAAGCGCAACGAAGCACGTCAGCGTCTTGCCGACTATCAGGCCATATCCGATAAGGCTGCCGCTCTATGTATGCGTTTGCCAGAGTCATTGCGCCCAAGTTTCTTTGAAATGTTCGGTTATTCTGTAATGGCAGCCTATCAGATGAACCGCAAGTTCCTCCTTGCCCAGTTAAATAAGGAAGAATTAGTAAAGGGCAATGCCGCAGGTGCCAACTGGGCAGCAATGCAGGCGCAGGCCGCATTTGACAGTATCCAGTCGCTAAACAACCATTTCAACAGTATGCTTGGCGGCAAGTGGTGTGGCATGATGTCTGTGCCTCCTGGATTCTGTGCCAAGTATCAGAATATGCCTGAGGTGTCGCAGGTCAAGGGTATTGCCCCTGTTCCAGTTGATATATTGCCAAAGGAAGAGCAGAATCAACCAGATGGCAGTATCGTGGTAGACCTGCGTGAGTGTAATATCATTGCTGGAGAGCAGCATACAGTGCGCATTGTCAAAGGACTGGGTTATAAATGGCATGTGTTGCAGATTGGCGAGGCAATAGAACCAACGGCCGATGCCTCACGTCTTGATGGTCCACGTGTGGAGTACAAACTGCCTCAGATTACTGCCGATAGCATAACGGTAAGCATTTCCACTTTGCCATTCTTTCCATTACACAAGGGCAAGAGCACACGCTATGGTTTCTCTGTTGATGGGTGCAAGCCTGTGGTTGCAGAAAACTTGCCTACGGAATGGAGTGAACCATGGAAAGACCAAGTGCTATGCAATGGAGTTGAGGCTACTGCAACCTTTGCCATTGATAAAAGCCTGCCATCCCACACGCTAACCATAACTTGTGGTGATCCGGGAACCATGGTGCAGCAGATTGTTATAAAGTAAAAAAAACTAAAATCGTCAAATTATATGTTTTAAACTATTACAAAGCTGTTGTAACATCATTACAAAGCCTTTGTAATGCTATTACAAGTGTTTTGTAATAGTTTTACAAGCGCTTTGTAATGATATTGATGACTATGACTTGACCATGACTGATTTTACTTCACACTTAATTTGCTGTTTTACTAAGTTACTTTACACTAAATTAATGTTCTTACTAAAATAATTTACATTATCATTTATTTTCACAATATTTTTTTACTATTGTATCACTAAAATGCAACGAAAAATAAAATATATAAATAAATGAAACATACAAAATATATTGCTTTTATTAAATAATGTACTTTTGCAGTAGAATTATACAAAAAACTATTGTTTATGAAAAAGAATATTACGCTAATGTTCATGTTGCTGATGCTTTTTGTAGTTCAGCACAGCGTTCAAGCGCAGCAGCGCCGACCAATCAACAATGAGAATCCGCTTTGGCTCATCCACATAGACGTGTGGAACAAGGCTGACCCACAGAAGATTATCGACCTCATACCAGACGATATTAAACCATACGTATGTCTCAACCTCTCAATGTCGTGTGCTTACGATACAGAGCGCGAGGTGTATAAGATGCCTCAGAATGCCATCCTTACCTATAAGTCATGGGCTTCGGTGTGCCAGCATAATAACATGTGGTTTACCTGTCAGCCTGCCAGCGGAGGTCATACCCATATCATGGACGACGACCTCGAGATATTTGAGTATTTCTATAAGCGCTATCCAAACTTCCTTGGATGGAACTATTGCGAGCAGTTCTGGGGATTCGACGAACCAAACGACAAGAGCTCAAGTTCACAGACCGACCGTCTGGCTTTGTTCGCAAAACTTGTGCCTATGGCCCATAAGTATGGTGGTTTCCTTACAATAAGTTTCTGTGGCAATATATGGTCACATTTGCTTAATCCTGTAGGCATGATGAAGCGCAATCGCGACCTCTTGGCAGCCTGCAAGGCATATCCTGAGGCATGTCTTTGGCTCTATAAGTACACCACCTCATCATGTTTCTACAACAATGAGAGTGTAACCATCTCGCCATTTATCAGCGGTCTTGCCACCAACTATGGCGTTCGCTATGACAACTGCGGATGGAACGGTGCACTCGACGCACTGCTGGGCGAGGGACATGGTAAGAAATATCCTACCGCAGCAGGTATAGGTACTGTTATGGAGCAGACCTGTGTCAATGGCGGTGCTGTATGGGATGGCCCTGAACTGATATGGACAGAAGACTTTGAGAACCTTAGTAACACTACTGTAGATGGTTTTACTCGCCGCAACTGGGGAACATTCAAGGGTTTCCAAGGCGGATGGATAGATATGTTCCGCAAGATTATCGATGGCACAATGTATATCCCTTCGCGCAAGGAAGTAGTGGAGAAGACAAAGATAGCAGTCATCAACGACATACAGAGCGGCAACGATGAGCAGAAATATGCTGCATGGGGCGATCTTTACGACGGTCTCTACAAGCAGGACGACCCGTTCAACCGTGGCAATGGCCAGTGGATGGACAATTTCTGCTATTTCAAGAAGACTGGTCGCTATGCTGCCATTCCTGTAGTTATTGCTCTGTACGACTCAGTGGCAAAGGCCATACCAGTGCAGGTAAAGAAGTCTGCATACCTGTCACGCTGGTCAACACAGGCACGTAAGGTTGCCGACTTCAACCAGCAGTATCCTGAGGTTAGTACAGGCGACATGTACGTGTCACGTTATAAGAACCAGCTTATAACTTACACTCCTTACACATACCTCAACAAGAAGACAACATCAGAGGCGCAGATACCACTTCTTTATAATTGTGCCGACAGTCTTTATCTTACATACGACAAACTGAGTAGCGGTACAATACGCGAGTTTAACGACAGTATTGTGTTCTATCTTAACAACTATCGCTACGATACCATTTCAATGAGAAACGATTATATCACAATCACTGGTTTGAAATCGCAGCCAACATACAAGATGACACGCCGCAATCTTGCCGATGGTTCTTCGTCTGGCTCTTGGGATGCTGAAAAAGGCACATTCTCAATCAGAGTAAAGCATCGCGGAGGTGTAGACATCATAGTAAAGATGAGCGGCGAGGCAGATAAAAACAAACTTGACGACTCGTCTCTCAGCACTCATCTCGCATCTATTAAGGCTCTAGGCACTCCTAAACAGCCAGAGAACTACCGTGGTGAGATAATTATCGAGGCAGAGGATATGGACTATAAGGATGTTCGTAGTTGCGTTACCGACCCTTATGGAAGGTATCCGGATGTGTTTGGACATGCAGGTAATGGTTTCATTGATATGGGAACAAGTACCAGCGGATCATTACGCCATCAGCTTATGGGTAAACATGCCGGTGACAATCGCATTGCTATCCGCTACACCTCGTCACAGCGCTCAGGCAATATTGCAGCCGTGATGAACGGAACCCGTTTCGTGTTGAAATGTGAAAAAACAGCAAACAACGAGGGGCGCAAGGTAGAGTTCAACGCACCTCTTAAGGAAGGCAAGAACAACCTCATTATCATCAACACAGGTGGAGTGCCAATGTATATTGATAATGTAACATATACCCCTGCCGACATACCAGTTGAGAAATTCCTCATAACAGTGCGTGAGTCAGAAAACGGAACAGCTACAGCCAATGTCATTGAGGCTTCTGCTGGTGAGAAGGTGACACTTACTGCTACACCAGCCGAAGGTTATGCCTTGACAGGATGGAACGTTATCCACGGTAAGGTAGATATAGCTGCCGATGGCACGTTCATCATGCCTGAGGATATAGTTACAGTACAACCTGTCTTTGCCGATCAAACTGCTATTTATGCTCTTGATTATGAACCAGTGCTCAATGGTACGCTTCCTGCAGGCTGGCGTACAGAACAGGGTGGCGGTGAAATTCATGAGTATCCTAACTCTTACAGTTCTGGAGCACGTACCTTTGTAGGTTTTACTGGTTATCAGGGCAAGGGATTATACTGGCGTGAGGTAAAAGCAGAGTATGGTCGTCAGTCGGCTTATCCGCTCACACTTGAACCAGGCAAGTATAAGTTGTCATATGCCGTTGCCGCATGGAAGGGCACACCTAACTATAAGGTTGCAGTGCTTCAGAAGAGTAGTAATGCGGCCGTTGCCACATCATCTGTAGCTGCTGCTACACCAAATGCTAATGGTAATACAGGAGCTAATCTCTCATCTGCCAAACTTAATGTTTTGGAGTTCAATATTTCCAAGAGTGGTGACTATGTACTCAGTTTCCAGAATGCGGGAGGTGGTTTCGAGGAGTTCCTGTTGCTGGAGTGCCGTGTCAATACTGCAACAGTTTCTGGTATAACGAATGTTGAGGCTGATGCTGCTCGTAACCCAGGTATTTACAGTCTCTCTGGAGTTCGCTTGCAGTCTTTGCAACCAGGAGTGAATATTGTTGTAACATCCGACGGTAAGGTTAGGAAAGTTGCCGTGAAGTAGTTTATTCTAATTATGATATTGTTTGGGACTTGCTATTTGGCAAGTCCCTTCTTTTATGTAATTATGGGCTTATTTGTACATAAAGACTTAAATAATTAAACCCAATTCTGTCATTAAATTATAGTACAAGTCTGTCTGCGATTTAACTGCCGATTGGGTTAAATCCTTCCTTTATTATATAGAAGTTGGTGGAAATAGTATAAAAAACTTCAGGGATTATCTGTCCCTGAAGTTCCATTTTGAATTATCGCTGTTGAAATCATATTCAGCAAGCGTAGGTGTGCTGTCGGCAATCGAGTAGAGCACATACTTTGTGTTTAGTCCAGCCTGTCCCGGTATTGCCTTTGGCATTATGCGGAATGTTCCGTCGGTAAGTTGCTCTATGCGCCACAGTTGTTCGTCTGTGCCTGAGAATACGGGTACTGTGGTCAACTCTTTGTCTGCAGTGGCTGCCAGTGCCCTTTCCGTTCCTTCAATAATAATCTTGAAATATGGTCCGCAGAGTGTGCCTCCAGCCTCAGCAACAGGTGTGATAGTCCATCGCTGGTGCGGACGGAACATATAGTCGCCTATGCGCACAGGAATATTGTTTTTAGGCCAAGTGCCTATAACCTCGTCGAGGGTTTGATTCTTGATGGCTACTACAGGCTTGCTGGTGTCAATACGCCAGAATGACTCACGCTCCTGTTTCATGCGAATGAAATCTACTGCAAGTTCAAGAGCATAACCTCTACGTTCCGATTCAATCTCGAATGTGCCGCCCTTGAAACGCTCACCAGCCACAGGCCAATCGTTCTTCCACAGCAACGGACGGAGTCCTAGTACGCTCCTGCCGCTTTGGTTGAAGTCTGCCTCATAGTGGCACGACATCACTTCTACGCCTTCGTCTATGATGGTGCGTCCGAAATGTCCTGGTCCAACCACACGGTCGCCTGCTGCAATTACCATCTTGCCGCCGCCTTGTAACATGTCACGCCCCACATTGTCTATGTAAGGACCAGTTACAGAGCGAGAGCGGCCTACAACAATGTTATATGTTGAGTTCACTCCATCACAGCATGTGCCATGTGTTCCCAGCAGATAGTACCATCCGTTGCGGTATATCATATCTGTAGCTTCGCAGTCGATGGCAATGTCCTGTTCCTTATTTCCTTTTATGCGTTCACCCGTATTAGGGTCGAGCTCAATTATCCTGATATTGCCGAAGTATGTGCCATAACTAACCCATAGTCGTCCTGTGTTTGGGTCGAGCAGCAGACCAGGGTCTATGGCGTCGTTGTCCTCTAAACCATCAGATGCCGCCACCTCTATAGGCTCGGTGTATTTAAAGTTAGGTGAGTTTGGGTTGAGGGTATTGTTCCACATTGTTAATATGCGTCCATTATGACCTCCGCCCAGTCCTCCGCCTGTGGCGCCATATATTACAAGATAGCGGTTGCCAATCTTCAATACGTCAGGTGCAGCCCCTCCGCCTGAGCGCACAGCTCCGCCTTTCCATGTCCATCCATCAGGTGAGATAAGTCCGCCGCCACCCGTTCCAAATGTGTAGTATTTCCCTTCGCATTCAGCAATGGTCGAGGGGTCGTGTATGTATGGTTGTCCTACCTGTGCTGATGCTGATGTTATGCCAGTGCAAACCAATGCAACTGATAATAATCTCTTTTTCATTTTATGATGTAGTTATGTATTGGTTCTCCTTTGTCGTTGATAAATCTCACGCAGAAATCGCTCATGCCCGGTCCGTTGATGATAGCGCCACGCAGGATGTTGCGCCCCTTTTTCAGAGTGATGCGCTGTGATGTCGCATCATCCCTTACCATACGGCGGTCGCCAGAAAGCATCAACACCTCCTCGCCGTTAAGCCACCAGATTGATGCAGAGTTGCTTCCTGCTGCTAACCTGACGTATTTAATCTCCTCTGGACAATCGATAACAGTAACTGCCCAGAAAAGAACACCATAAACTTGTTTATCCAATAGGTCGGCAAAACGGAACAGCTTAACGTTGTAGCGGTCGCTGTCTATAGTGTGCCATGTTAGTCGCTGCTTGCCAACTTTCACCTTGTCACCGTCTTTGGGTATTAACGTGAACTGGTCTTTGAAATATTCCTTGTAGAAATGTTCGCGCAGATAAGTGTCTGTGAACACCGTGTTGCTACGGTTGGGTTTGTCGATAGGTTCTAAGAGCGACCATCGGCGTATAAATCCCTCACTGTCTGGGTGTGCTTCGGTGTTGTTGGCTTTAGTAAAATAGTTTTCATGATTCTTAAACTGTATCCAGTCTATAGCAGTCTCCTGTCCCTCACACATTATATATATATTAGCAATGTTGTTTGGAATGTGCAGCAGTGGGGCGGTAACCGTAAGCCATTGTCCGCGATAGTCACGCCTGCGCTGGTCATTGCTCACTACCGTGATATCTATTTTTGCTATTGTCTTTCCGTTCTTTCCTCCCTCTCTTACTATAAGTCGTGAGTTGCTGTTTGCCTTTACATTGGCTGTAATATATGATTTGCCGTTCAGGCAACTGAAGTCAATGTCGTTGTATGTAATCCAAGCTCCCTTAGGTATTATGGCATGCCATCCTCGGAATGTGTTGGCTGTGTCGAGATATTCTATTACCGTATTGTTGGCAGCTGTGCTGTAGCGGTCAACTTCGATTCGCTCTGTTGCTTTGTTTATACCTACGCCGCGCAGTGTTGGTATAACCTCGCGTATTGTTCCGTCTGCATTGAAGAAGAGTCGGTCGATACGTGCCGAACGGCGCTTGTCGAAAGCAGGAGAATAATCATTGTGATGATAGAACAAATACCACTGGCCCTTGTAGTTTACTATGGAGTGGTGGTTGGTCCAGCATTTAGTTGGCGACTCCTTCATGATAATGCCCTTGAATTGCCATGGGCCAAGGGGACTGTCTGACATAGCGTATGCCAAAGTTTCCGTACCACCCTCATGGCGCACCCATGGGAAAGTAAGGTAGTAGCGACCGCTATGTTTGAAGGCAAATGGTCCTTCCTTGAATCCCTCTGGCAGTCCTTCCATGCGTTGCGGTTTGCCTGCCAGTTGTTTCATATTGTCGTTGAGCAGAGCACCCGAAATGCCTCCGCCCGACCAGTATATATAACTTTTGCCGTCGTCGTCGATTAGCACACAAGGGTCAATTCCCATTATGCCGTCAATATAGTTGGACTCGAAACGGAACGGTCCCTCAGGTTTGTCTGCTATGCCAACACCAACACGGAATCCGCGCCCCTCTTTAGGACCAGCTGGAAAATAGAAATAATACTTGCCTCCTTTCTCAACGCAGTCGGGTGCCCACATGGAGTAACCCTTTGGGTTAACCCATGGTATGGTAGTCTGCGATGCTATCATGCCGTGGTCATGCCATTCGGTAAGGTTATCGGATGAGAAGACGTGATAATCTGCCATGCAAAACCAATCTTGTCTAATACCCTCAGGCGCAAAGATATCGTGCGACGGGTACATGTATACTTTGCCGTTGAAAACCCTTGCTGTAGGGTCGGCGGTAAACTGTCCGCTGATAATCGGATTCTGTGCTGTTGCTGCCATAGTGTAGGCAAGCAGCGTTATGCTGAGTAATCGTTTCATAT